>Ga0209402_10003711_pt1 | contig 14438 bp, 7 predicted proteins | sample ArcticOcean_MG_C_3_FD_187437 | JGI IMG/M metagenome (GOLD analysis project Ga0209402, IMG submission 187437) | Marine microbial communities from western Arctic Ocean - ArcticOcean_MG_CB8_126 (SPAdes) (version 2) | ecosystem: Environmental > Aquatic > Marine > Oceanic | place: Arctic Ocean... | reverse complement strand
ACTGTATGGAATAGTACAAATCTTCTGGAAGAAAGAAGAAGCTGTAGAAGAACACCATCATCATCACCATCATAATGGACAGAAGAAAAAGGTAACAAGGAAAAAGAAAAGTGGCTAAGAAAATACAAATATTTTCTACAAGAAAAAATAAAATAAAAAAAAGAACATCTATAGGAGACTCAGTTCGTTCTAGGCCTAATAATAAAAACAAAAGACGTTGTTGGAAAAAGTATAAAGGTCAAGGTAAGTAGATAAATATTACATATGGCAGCACCACAATATAATACTGGATTCAACGACGCTGAATCCGTAAATAACAGCTCTCAAAGTACCTTCATTTATAAGGATTTGAGTTTATTTTTTACTCGTAACCCCGTTACTAGCGATGTTGCCACGGTTACAGATGTGCAAGACATTAAAAGAGCAGTAAAACATATTGTTCTTTTGAATCCTGGAGAAAAACCATTTCATCCAGAGATTGGTACAGGAGTAAGGCAATCTTTATTTGAGAATTTTACCCCACCTGTTAGGGAAACCCTAAGAGGTAAAATAGAATTCTCTTTACAGAAATATGAACCTAGAGTAACGGTTACTAGTGTTGTATTTGAAGATACTAGTGATTTTAAAAATATGGATAATAATACTCTGGTTGTACAGATAAATTTTTACCTTAATAATATTCCACAACAAATAGAATCAGTAGAAGTAATGCTAGAGAGAATAAGATAATGGCAGCAGGACTCAATACAAAAGGAAAGATGTCAATTACAGAATTAGACTTTGATAGTATTAAAGCTAATTTAAAAACCTACCTTAAAGGTCAATCAGATTTTACAGATTATGATTTTGAAGGTTCTGGTCTTAATATTCTGTTAGATACACTTGCTTACAATACACATTACAATGCCTTTATGGCCAATATGTTGGCTAATGAAATGTTTTTGGATACTTCAGTTAAAAGGGATTCGGTAACCTCACATGCTAAGGCATTGGGTTATACTCCCACCTCTGCTAATGCAGCAACTGCTAGTCTTAAAGTACAAGTTAATGATGCTAATACTACAACGCTCACAATGGCAGAAGGTTTTGTTTTTTCAACAACGATAAATGGTGTTGGATATCAATTTGTTAATATTTCTGATAGAACCATAAATCCCACCGAAGGGGAATATATTTTTGGTACTGATACTCTAGGTATTTCTGTTTATGAAGGAACTTGGGTAACTACAAAATATACTAAAGATTCCACAAATGCAGACCAAAAATTTATTATTGAAAATGATAATGTTGATATTTCTACATTAGCGGTCCAAATACAAACAAGTGCGACCGATACTACTAAAACCACTTATACAAAATCAACTACATTGGTTGATATTGTTTCTACCACAACTGCTTACTTTATTCAAGAAACAATCGAGGGTAAATGGGAAATTTATTTTGGTGATGGTGTATTGGGTAAAGCTTTGACTGATGGTAATGTTGTTATTTTAAAATACATCATTACAAACAAAACAGATGCTAATGGGGCAACCGCATTTACTCCTAGTGGTAATATAGGGGGTTTTAGTGATATTACGGTTACAACTATAGGTGTAGCGGCTGGTGGTGCAAATGCAGAGACTTTAGAGTCTATTAAGTATAATGCTCCGTTTAATTATGCTGCACAGAATAGAGCAGTTACAGCGGCTGATTATAAAACTATTGTTCCAACAATTTATCCCAATGTTGAATCTATTTCTGTATGGGGCGGTGAATATAATAATCCTGCCGTATATGGTAAAGTGTATATTAGTATTCGACCTCAAGCAGGTAATACATTAACAGAGGCGACTAAAACTTCTATTATTACTTCGTTGGAAGAATATAATGTAGTTTCTATTACTCCTGTTATACTGGATCCAGAAACAACAAAAATTATTCCAGTAGTTAATTTTAAATATAATGAAACTATTACTTCTAAGAGTAGAGAAACTTTAGCAGCTGAAGTTTCTACTGCTATAGTGACTTATTCAGATGATACTTTAGAAAAACACGAAGCAATATTTAGATATTCTCCGTTTGTTAATTTGATTGATGAAGTAGACCCATCTATATTATCTAACATCACAACCATTAAAATGAGTAAAACTTTTCTACCTACATTAGAAACAGCGACAAAATATACTATAGATTTTGCTAATGCGTTTTTTAATCCCCATTCTGGTCATATGGCATCTACCGCCGGCATAACACCGGGCGGCATTTTATCGTCAACTGGCTTTAAATATACAGGTGATGCTACTAATGTTTGGTATTATGAGGATGATGGTGCTGGGTTAGTTAAAGCCTATTATATTTTAAGTTCTGCTAAAGTATATAAAGCGGCTAGTGTGGGTACTATTGATTATTCTACTGGTATTATCGTTATCGCCAAGGATAATATTGACTCCGTAGAAGATTATAATGGAGCAACTCAAACCTACATTAGATTAACAGTAGTACCGAGTTCTAATGATATTGTTCCAGTAAGAAATCAAGTTTTAGAAATTGATACTACAAATATGAGTATTACAGGAGCAGCAGATAGTATTGCGGGTGGTTCGTCAGATGGCGGTACTACTTATTCTACTAGTGCTTCATATGCCTAAATTTAAAAATGTCTACAATAAAAAGTAAAGTTTCTATACAAATAGCTGGCCAACAACCAGATTTTGTTCAAGCGGATCATCCAGATTTTTTAGCTTTTCTAAAAGCTTATTATGAATTTTTAGAATCTGCTGAATTACAACTAACTACTTTAGGGTCTGTTGATTCTCTTTCATTAGAGGCCTCTGCTGGAGCTAATTCTCTTCTATTACAAGAGAGTCTTAATCGTTACCGTACTGGAGAAATTGATACTGTCCTTTTAGAAGATACTACTTATGGGGCTTTTCTTAATGGTGAAACTATTACAGGACAAACATCAAAAGCAACCGCAGTTATTAGAGTCCAAGATATTAATTTAAATTCTAGACTCTTTATTTCATCGCAAAATAATTTTATTATAGGTGAACAAGTCATTGGTGCTGACACTAATGCTTCTGGAGTTATTGGTGGTTATACAGCCAATCCTGTGCAAAATATTACACAGTTGATGGAATATTATGATGTGGATGATACCATAGATACTTTTTTCACAGAATTTAAAGAATCATATATGCGGACTATACCTAAAGGTTTGGCTGCTGGTCTTGATGAAAGAAATCTTCTAAAAAATATTAAAGACCTTTATCGTGCAAAGGGTACTAGGGGCGGTCACGAATTATTTTTTAGAATGTTACTTGATGAAGATGCTATTATTACATATCCCACTAAAAATATTATGCGATTGTCTGATGGTACTTGGACAGATGATACCATTCTCCGTAGTTATGCTTTAGATTCTACTATTGTTATGGAAGATTCTTCCTCTGCTAATGGATTTATCTATATTCTTCTGGAAGATGGTGGTCAAATAATGACGGAAGATAATGTTAATAGCAATGATGATTTAACAGGATTAGTAGGAGAAACTATTACACAGGCGGCTGTTACAGATTTGAGTATTCTTATCGGTGGTGCATATTATAACCAAGGATTTGAGGTTATTTCAGAAGCTACTGCTATAGTAGATAGTATATTTCAATATAATTTAAGTGGTATCACAGTAACAGAATTTATATTGAATCCAGGCAGTGTGGATGGAACATTTGTTGCTGGCCATAGAATTTCTGGTCCCAATAGTGTAACAGGAGTAACATTGACTGGCAAAATTGCTAGTATTTTAGATAAGACGGTTACTACTTTAAGTGATTTTAGTTCGAGTCAATATTTCAAAACTACTGATGGTCTAACTGTTACATCTGATGTTGGGGCCGATGGCATAGCAACTATAGATAGTGTTTCTTCGGGCACTATTAGTAATATAATAGTAGATAACGGAGGTTCTGGTTATGAGATTGGAGATAAAGTTGTTGTTAATAATACAAATACTAATGGTGCAGATTTGGCCGGGGAAATTTCCTTAGTTAATGGTGGATTTGCTCCCGAAACAGGAACACTAACTGATAATTTTAGAATTACATTAGAAAGTGGAACTCCAGGACAACCCGGAGAGATTTTACTAGAAGAATCTATTATTACATATGAACTTCCCACAGGAACTTTTAATATCGGAGAAACTATTACAGGAATTACTTCTGAGGCTACCGGTACAGTTGTTTCTATAGAACTTGATGTAACAACCATACTGTATGTACCCCTAACTGGAACTTTTACTTTGGGAGAACGCATTGTAGGCAGTGTTACTGGTTTTAAGTCTACTGTGGTAACAAATACAATAAACATTTTTGTTGCCAACGAAGAAGATTTGGGAATGGTAGCTGCTGATAGATTTATATTAGAAGGTGAGACCACAATGGACTCCTCTTATCTCGGAAGAAGTATTGCTCAAGAAAGGGACACCGGTGGAAGGGATATTACTAATGTTAGAGTAACCAAAGAGGGTTGGGGATATACAGCTTTACCGACATTAACGATTACAACATCTGCTGGTACTAATGGTACAATACGAGCCAAAGGTACTAATGTAGGTAAGATTTCTGCCGTCAATATAGTTGACCAAGGTATTCATTATACCGATCCAGCTTCTACTAAAATTGTAGCAAGTACTAATTATCTATGTACTGCAATTTCAGGTATTTTCCTTGTTGATGAAACAATTACTGGTGCCACATCAGGTGCTACGGGTAAATTTAAAATCCAATATGATCCGACTGGTATCATAGAATTGAATACAGTAAGTACCACTCCATTTATAGCAGGTGAAACAATCACCGGTGGAAGTTCTGGACAAACAGCTAAAATAGATTCATTTACTTCAACGAGTATACCCGTTAGTATAGATACAGTTGTAAATCGAACGGGTAAATATCTTACTGAAACTGGTTGGTTAGATTCTGCATCAAGTAAAATTATAGATAGTTATTATTATCAGGATTATTCGTATGTTGTAAGTACAGCAACATCTATTGTGGATTGGAGAGAAGAATTATTAGCTGCAGTTCATCCGGCAGGTTGGGCAGTATTTGGTGAAGTAGATATTGGCGGTAATTCGCCTGCATTGGGTTATCTTGCTAACATCACCTCTGTAACAGGTCTTGGAGCTCTTTACTCACAAGTATGGAATGCTCTTATTGGACGTAGATTGGGCACAACAACCCAGGGACCAATTAACCCAACTCCAATGGCAGAAGCAAATGAACCGGATGATAAAGCCAATCTTTATAATCCTGCTCTTAAAGTAAGTCCTGGTGGAGGTGCTTTTACTTTATACGAAACAATTACAGGTGCTACTTCTGGAGCAACTGCTAAAGTAGTTTTGGATAATACCACAGACGAGGGTGTTCGTATAATTACCTTTGAACAGGGATATAATCAAGGTATTTTCCAAATCAATGATGTTATTACTGGTTCTATTAGTGGACGGTCAACTACTGTCCAAGAAGTGTATGGTTTGCGTGGTAAACGAGATGTTACCTTGCGACAAGTTCTGGAAACTAGATTCCAAATGGGCCCGAAAGGGAATGATGCTGGTGTTCCTCCAAATCTCGGTGATCTTAATAGATTTATGTTTTCACCCAGTATGGTAGCTTCGTCTGCTTCTTCACTTACTTTTAGAAGTCACAATGTATATGTAACGGGCATTCCTTTTAGCACATTAAGTAGTGGTATAGATACAAGTGTAACAACTATTCCTGTAGCTTCTGATACTAGTTATCCCACAGCAGGTACAATTGAAATAGATAATGAATTAATAGATTATACAGGTAAAGCAGGTAATACTCTTACTGGGTGTACTAGGGGACAACATTCAACTGCTGCAGCTGCTCATTTAACAGGAGCTGTTGTTGATGCGGTTCGGTGGGGAATAAAACAAGATGAAACAAGACCTGGATATAGAATTAGTGATTGGCTAACAGATTATCAAGGTACAACCTTAACAATTGGGGATATAACTAATTATCCCAACAGAAAAAACGATATTAGTCCTCCATTACAGGTTACGATATATAAAACGTAATGAAAGTTTTATAAATAGTGGATATAAATATACGTAGGAAATAATGCTATGGCAGCTATTGTAACACATCAATTTAGATATAATAACGCAGATCAATTCTATAATGAATGGGCACTTGCAAATCATTCTTTTTATCTGTATGTAGGGAGGCCGCAACCCTTTTCTGCTGGTACAGGAGGAGGCACAGATAGTGCACCACCCACACCATTAGACAATGTAGATGATATCTATATGTATTGGCGAGATATGCTTGCAATTAAACGAGTGCCAGCGGCCGACCGACAATATGCTATACCTAGGCATGATTGGACTAGTGCTACTGTCTATGATTACTATAGAGGTGATTATGGAGCAACTGTAAACGCCGCTACTGTAACAACTGTAGCAGGTGGTACAGATATGTTTTCTACTACTACCAAAATGTATGTTAAAACTACAGATAATAATGTTTATAAGTGCATGGGTAATAATGGTGGTGCCGCTGGGGGATCAACTGTTATGCCAACGGGTACTAGTAATAATGAGTTTGTCACTGGTGATAGTTATATTTGGAAGTATATGTATACTCTTTCCACTACACAAATTACAGATTTTCTTACTACAGATTTTATGGGAGTTGCTACAAATTCAACGGTTTCAACCGCGGCGGTAGATGGGGCGGTTAGACAATACAAAATAGAAAATGGTGGTTCTGGTTTTTCAGCTGCTACAGTTACTGGCCAGACCCTGCGGGGCGATGGTTCGGGTGCTACATTTACTATCGTAACTTCTGGCGGGGCGATTACTTCGGTAACGTCCACCAATGCAGGAACAGGATATACTTTTGCCGATATTAATGTTGGTGGCATTTCTGGTATTGGTAGTGGAACCGGTGCAGTAGTTACTCCAATTATAGGACCTAACGGTGGGCATGGATCCAATGCAATCACAGAATTAGGTGGATTTTATATAATGACTAATACGACAATTGCTGGTACGGCAGGATCTGGTGATTTTGTTGTAGACCAAGATTTTCGTAGAGTTGGCATGGTATTAAATCCTTACAATTATGGAACAACAACTGTTTCTACCGCGGATACATTAAGTGCTTTGAAGTCAGTAACATTTGCTGCTTCACCTACTCCAGGCACATTTACTGCTGATGAAATAATTACAGGTGGTACTTCGGGTGCTAAAGGTGTCGTTGTGGATTGGGAATCTTCTACAAGAGTTTTGAAATATATCCAAACACAATGGACAGGCGTTTCTGTTACAGTCGGTGCTACTCAGGGTAACCTTGTTGCCTTTGCTGCTTCTGAAGTAGTAACAGGAGCTGATTCGGGTGCAACGGGAACCGTTTCTGCGGTTACTGCTCAAGAAGTTGCATATTATTCTGGCACACAACTTTATGTAGAAAATAGAAAACCAATTACCAGAGCCTCAGACCAAACAGAAAACATAAAGTTAATCATCGAATTTTAAGAGTATAAAATATGCCAGCTAAAACAGATTTTAATGTATCTCCTTATTGGGATGATTATACTATATCCGATGATTTTTATCGAGTATTATTTCGTCCAGGATATGCAGTACAGGCAAGAGAACTAACAACATTACAAAGTATTTTACAGAATCAAATTGAACAATTTGGTAATCATGTATTTAAAGATGGTGCTCTTGTTATCCCAGGCAGTTTGGCGTATGATAGTAAATATTATGCTCTAAAACTACAATCTACATTTGGTAGTAATACTGTTGCTACCTATTTAAGTCAATATGTTGGTGCTATCATCACTGGCGTCACTTCTGGTGTTACAGCTCAAGTTATAAATTATTCGGCTGCAGATTCAAGTACTGGAGATCCAGACACTTTATTTATAAAATATATTACTACTTCTACACTAGATAATTCAACAGTAGTTTTTAGTGATAATGAAAATATTTCTGCAAATAAAGCAATTTCATCTTATTCAGTAGATGCTGCTTCGGCAACTGGTCAGGCAACTAGTGCCACAGCAACAGGTTCGGCAGCAACCGTACTGGGTGGCATTTATTTTATTCGTGGGTTTATGGTACAAAATACCGAACAAACCCTAATTTTAGACAAGTATACAAATACACCATCGTATAGAATTGGGTGGACAATAACAGAATCTATAATTACATCAAATGATGATACATCGCTTTTAGATAATGCTCAAGGTTCTTCTAATTATGCAGCTACCGGCGCTAATAGATTTAAAATTACTTTAACTTTAGCGAAAAGAACCTTAACGACAACTGATGATAGTGATTTTGTAGAATTGGCTAGAGTAGATAATGGTCTTTTAGTTAATAAAATCATGGCTACGCAGTATAGCATTATTAATGATATGCTTGCTCGCCGCACAAATGATGAATCTGGCGATTATATTGTAAAACATTTTGATATAGAGGCAAGAGAGAATTTAGATGACGGCACAAACCGAGGTGTTTATACTGCTGCAAATGGCGGTGTGGAAACTAAAGAAACATTTTCCATTTCACCCGGTAAAGCTTATGTTGATGGATATGAAGTAGAGTTGCAAGGTGCTTCTTATATTAACTTTGATAAAGCTCGTACTACAAGAAATGTGCAAAATGATACAGTGCCAGCTAACCTTGGCCAATATGCTAAGGTGGATAATGTTTATGGTCAACCAGATGTTACCCAATCTGGTTCTACTTTGGATGCCTTTAAAGAGGTACAACTCTATGACCAACAAACCTCAAGTAGAGGTTCTAGTTCTGGTACACAAGTTGGTTTAGCTAGGTCCCGTGCCTTTGAGTATGGCTCTGGTGATGCAGATGCCGTAACTGGAATTTATAATCATTATTTGTTTGATGTTACAATGTTTAATACGATTGATGTTTCTCTTGCAAATACACTAACATTAAATGCTTTAATAACTGGTGTTACTAGTGGTGCTACTGGTTTTGTTGTGGCTGCTATTTCAGCTGCTGCACAATTTAAAGTAATGCAACAATCTGGTTCCTTTATTACTGGTGAAAGTTTTACTAGTAATGTTTCAACAGATACAGTAGCGGGTACTATTTTAGTTACTACCAATTCTTCTGCTACTCAAAAAGTTTTTGCTCGTGATGTAAAACAAATTTTTATGGATACTTCTGCTTCAGGTGCCATAGATTATACAGCGGATCTTTCTTTGACAGAAGATAAAACTTTAGCCGGTCAAGTGAGTTGGGCTACTCTAACAACTGTTACTGGTTTAAATACAGATTTTGAATCTGATTTAGTAGTGGGTGATATTGTAGCTTTCCCAAGTGGCGCCGCTGGCGCTTTGGAAGAAAGACGAATTGGCGCTATTGCTAGTGCCACCTCGCTTACTATTTCTGCTGTTTTAACCAATGCGGTCACCAATGTTAGTGCTACTAGAAAACGAGCCAAATTCCATGATGAAGAAGAAGTGGTATTACTCTACAAAATGCCGGAAGATGGAGTTAAGACCCTTTTAAATTCTGGTGGCGCTACAGATACAAGTTTTATTTTTAGAAAACAAATTACCGGCGTAACTACTAACGCTTCGGGCGTGTGTACATTTACTGTACCTTCTGGTCAAACCTTTACTACTCCCACTGTTGATAGAAATTATACTATGACTATAATAGTGGCTGGTAGTGGTACAGGAGCAGTTGGTGATGTTGTAGACATTACGACACTAGCAACGGGTAGTGGTACTACCACGTTGACTGTCACAGCATTGTCTATTTTAGGTAATGCTGCAACTGTAGAATTAACGGCATCTATTAGTGTTGCCGTTGCTACTCAGAGAAGTAAAACTGCTCAGAAAATGACAAATAAAGCTATCGCTTCCAGTGCAGCAACAGGTACTTACCAACAGATTTATGGTGAACGTATTGGTGATTCTGATATATCCTTATCATATGCAGACGTTTATAAATTACACGCTGTGTATGAATCAACTGCGATTGGAACGCCAGCAGTTGCTCCCACTTTAACTATATCTGGTGCCACGGGCACTTTTACTGTGGGTGAATTAATTACTGGATCTGCTACAAGTGCAACCGCCAGAGTAATTTCTATTGCTGGTTCTACTTTAACTTATGTAAAAATTGCGAGCACGTTTACAACCTCTGATAGAATTACGGGAGCTACATCTGGATTTAGTGCTACTATTACCGCAGTCACGCTTGGCGATAGAGTTGTCACTAACAATTTCTTATTAGATACAGGACAACGTGATTCTTTTTATGACGTTGGTCGTATTTCTAGAAAACAAGATGTACAAACACCTATAGGTGCATTATTAGTAATTTATGATTATTTTACTCATGGCACCGGTGATTATTTCTCTGTTGATTCTTATACTAACCAAGTGGATTATGATGAGATTCCAGAATATCAGGCTTCAAAAGTGGATCCAGAATCTAGAACTCCAAAGGGAGTTTATCAATTAAGAGATTCGTTAGATTTTCGACCGGGTGTTAAAAATCAAACGGCGCCTGGAGTTTCTCCTTTTGTATTTGTAGCTAAGGATTTTGAAGGTACTGGTTCATCAAATGGTAATTTAGTACAACCTGATGGAAATATTACTAGTGATTATGATTTTTATTTGGGAAGAAAAGATTTACTTTATCTAGATAAATTAGGTAATTGGATTATTGTACAAGGTACACCGGCAGAACAACCAATCTTTCCTGCAACTGAAAATATTAATATGTTGGTTGCTAAATATACGGTACCTGCTTATACATTTGAATCCAAAGATGTTGAAGTCCTTTATCAAAAAAATAAAGGATATAATATGTTAGATATTGGTAATCTTGAGGAAAGGATTGCTAAGTTAGAATATGCTACATCTCTTGGTCTTTTAGAAAGAGAAACAGATTCCTATATGATTCTAGATGGTGACGGACTTAATCGTTTCAAATCTGGATTTATTGTAGACAATTTCGTAGGTCATAATGTGGGTAATAGTCAATATCCAGATTATCAATGTGCTGTAGATTCGGCATTAGGACATTTACGTCCAGTTGGCATACAGAATATGGCAACTTTGTCCGAAGAAAATACTACGGATTCACAACGAACAGTTGATGGGTATAAGAAAACTGGCGATTTAATTACATTACCTTATACTGAAACTGCTGAAGTTACTCAACCTTATGCTACAAGAGCTGAAAGTGTTAATCCATATAGTGTTACACAGTGGATTGGTAATATTCAACTTGATCCAGAAACGGATATTTGGATGGATGATGCTCGTATTCCTGCCATTACAATTAATGTTGAGGGTAACTATGAACAATTGCTTCGTGAACAAACAGAAGCTGGTGCTTTAGGAACTATTTGGAACTCTTGGAATACAACTTGGTCAGGTAACAGACGAGCGACATCATCGGGTTCTGGCGGTTCGATATGGGGTGCTGGCGGTTGGACTAGTACTACGACTTCTGTAGATTTAAAACAGAAACGTACAGGACAAAATACTCGTTTAGTAGAACGTATTGATAATATAAGTGCTGGAGATCGTGTAACAAATATTGAAATTGTTCCGTGGATAAGAACTAGGAATGTAGATTTTGTAGCTCAGAATTTGAAACCCAATACACGGGTTTATGCTTTCTTTGATAAGGTGGATGTTAATGCTAATGTTAAACCAACAGGTACAACATCTAGCAGCACAACATTAAGTAGTAATTTACCCAAAGTTGATACTACAGTAACAGTTGCCTCTACGACAGGATTTCCTACTACAGGAACTATTGCTGTGGGTAACTTAACAGAGTCGGATCCTTTTGGTCCTGGATTTATAACTGCTGAAGAAATTACCTATACTGGGACTACATCTACCACGTTTACTGGTTGTACTCGCAACAGTAATTTTGTTTTAGATGAAGCAAAGAATTGGCTTAGTGGCACAACGGTAACTGACCAAGTATATGGTTCAGAACTTATAACAAATAATATTGGAACTTTACACGGCCGATTTAGAATTCCTAATACAGATGCTAAACGATTTCGGGTAGGACGTAGAAGTTTTAGATTAACTGATAGTGTAAATAATAGTTATGTTGTCGGCCTTGTTAATACAGCTGGTGAAAAAGAGTATCAAGCACTTGGTCATGTTCAAACTAAACAAGAACTGATTATGGCTACTCGTAATGGCCAAATAACTGTTAAAGAACTTGAAGAAGAAAGGGCATTTACACAAACTACTACTACAACGAGCCGTGGGGGTTGGTATGACCCATTGGCACAAACAATAATGTGTGATAGAGCGGGTGGCATGTTTATTACTAGTGTAGATTTATTCTTTTCACAGAAAGATGCTACTTTACCTGTTTGGATAGAAGTAAGAACCGTTAAAAATGGTTATCCAACTCAAGAAATTCTTCCATTTTCAGTAAAGCAATTGACACCAACAGATGTGAGTGTTAATGCTACTGATGGATCAACAGCAACGACATTTACTTTTGATTCTCCTGTTTATTTACGACAGGGTGAGGAATATGCATTAGTAGCAGCATCTAATTCTCCTGATTATAAGATTTGGATATCACGATTGGGTGAAGTAGATATTGGCGGCGTTCGGGCTGTAACAACACAACCGACATTGGGTTCACTGTTTAAATCACAGAACGCTTCTACTTGGACGGCATCACAATATGAAGATATGAAGTTTACTTTAAAACGAGCTTCATTTACTACAGGTGCTACAGGCCAATATACTGTTGTTAATAATGAATTGACTGTGGATGATGGATATATTCCTTTACTTGCTACTAATCCTATAGTAACAAATTCTACAACAACGGTTAAAATTAATTTCGTTAATCATGCTAACTATGATGTTGATAGTAATGTTATTGTTTCGGGAATAATCTCAGATGTAGGAAATACGGCGCTCAATGGTGCATTAACGGCAGTTGCAACAACCATTACTATGGATGATGTTAGTAATTTTCCAACTGCGGGTACTGTAAAAATTGATGATGAAATTATCACATATACAGCCAAAAGTGGTACAACCCAATTAACGAGTTGTACTAGAGGTGCGGTTGACCAAACAGGTGCTAATACTACAGCAGTTGCCCATGATGATAATAGTATTGTAAAACTTTATATGTTTGCAGGTGTTCCTCTTATAGAACTTAATGCTACTCATGTTGGAATTGGAAATATTGAATTAGATAGTTTTACTGTTACAACTACAACGGCTGCGACAAGTACGACAACTGGCGGCGGTTCAACAGTTAGAGCTACAAAGAATATTCCGGCAGATGTAATGCAACCCCTTATCCAAACAATGGAGTTGCCCAATACAACCCTGACTGGTTTATTACAAACAACTACGGGTAAATCGGTTAATTCAACTACCCAGAATGCTTATACACCCACAGCATTATCTAATGCTTTTGCTTTACCATTAAATGAAGATTATTACTTTAATGCACCGCAAATAGTTTGCTCACAAATAAATGAGACAAACGAATTGGCCGGTGCTAAGTCATTAAGATTGTCTGTAAATATGACTTCTAGTTTAGAAAATCTTTCACCAGTTATTGATACTCAACGCATGGGAATGATATGTGCTTCTAATCGTCTTAATAACATTAATTCTGCGTCAGACATTGGTTCATTGAGTAATTATACTCCGATGACTAATCCATCTGGTGATAATAATAAAGCACTTTATCTTACGAAGAAAGTAGCTTTGGCACAAAATGCTACTGCTCTTAAAGTTTATTTTGATGGTGTTAATATGGCTGATGCTAATATTAAAGTTCTTTATAAAATTCAACGTGTAGATGAAACGCAACCTTTTGATGATTTACCTTGGGTGTTCTTTACAGGCTCTGGTGGTACGGCTGATGGATTATCAAATCCAGCTGTTCTTGTTTCTAAGAATAGAGATGATTTTAAAGAATATCAATATCTGGCCGGTAAGGCGGTGGATGGAACAGGAACCGCTTTAGACGAATTCGTTTCATTAGCCATAAAAATTGTATTACAAGGAACCAATTCTAGTTTACCACCAATGGTAAAGGATTTGAGAGTAATAGCTTTAGCAACATAATATGTATAATGTAACGGATAGAATAGATTTAAAACGAGATCCTGCATCAGGAGCTATTATTAATGTTGATACTGATGCTTATATGGCTTCTGTTATGGCAAGTAAAAATAGACAAGTTTCCAAGAAACAGTTGGAAGACAATACAAACGATATAAATAGTATAAAGGAAGAAGTATCCGAAATTAAGGATATGATGAAACAATTATTAAACGGGTTTATAAAAGATGGCAGATAGAAACGTACCTACTACGGCGACGATAGAAACATTCCGCACAACCTACAATCTCTCTGCGGTT
>Ga0209402_10003707_pt1 | contig 14445 bp, 11 predicted proteins | sample ArcticOcean_MG_C_3_FD_187437 | JGI IMG/M metagenome (GOLD analysis project Ga0209402, IMG submission 187437) | Marine microbial communities from western Arctic Ocean - ArcticOcean_MG_CB8_126 (SPAdes) (version 2) | ecosystem: Environmental > Aquatic > Marine > Oceanic | place: Arctic Ocean... | reverse complement strand
CCAACAATGCTGCCCCACTCAGTCCAGGAACCATCATAGTTGCGGACGTTTGAGAGTCCCAACAGTTGGGTCAGTACGAACCAAGTGTGGGAGGAGCGCTCGCCGATCCGGCAATAGGCGATGGTCTCTTTGCTACCGTCGATCCCCTTGCCACCATAAAGGGCTTGGAGGTCGTCGGCCGACTTGAAGGTGCCGTCCTCGGCAACAGCCTGCCCCCACGGCACATTGGCCGCGCCGGGAATGTGGCCACCACGCTGTGCGCCCTCTTGGGGAAGAGCCTCAGGGGCCAGCAACTCGCCGCTGAATTCAGCAGGGGCGCGGACATCAACCAAGTTGATGCTGCTGGCATTGACCTTGCTTAGGACCTGGTCACGATAGGCGCGGATGTCTTCATTGGCAGCCTTGGCGGTGTAAGACTTGGAACCGTGGTTGGCGGCGTCGGTGGTAAGTGCCTTGCCCTCGGCCTCCCACTTGGCGCGTCCACCGTTCATGAGTTTCACGTCATCGTGGCCGTAGTACTTCATCTGCCAGAAAGCCCAGGCAGCGAACCAGTTGTTGTTGTCGCCGTAGAGAACAACCGTGGTTCCATTGTCGATACCAGAGGAACCTAGAAGTTGTTCCATGCCCTCTTTACTCACCAGGTCTCGGCTAAGGGTTTGTTGGAGTTGAGACTGCCAGTTCCAGCCCACTGCATCGGCAATGTGTCCAGCGTTGTAAGCAGAGGTATCAACATCAACCTCAATCAATCTAACATTGGCGTCTGATCCATGTTCAGATACCCAGTCTGTGGTAACTAGTGATTCAGGATGTGCGTAATCAGCCATGATTTCCCCTTTTTTATTGTTAGCTTTAATTATATGCCAAAGTAGTAATCGGCACCTTTGTGGTTGTGCACCCACGATAAACGGCCCGATTAACCGCGCCCAAACCATGAGACTGCCAATCCAATACTATCTTTGATGCGTATTGACTGCAAAAAATTCACAAAATAATGCAGGCGAAATCCGTTCTTAACCGGCAGGACCCGAATTTTTAACATGATTAGGTAATCTGCATCCCTCTGTCGGCGTTGTGCTCTATATTTAATTTATAGTTGGACCAAAAATCGATAGGGCGCAGATGTGCCAGTTTAACGGCGATTCGCATTTAACCAAACGGCCAAACCCAAGCCTGTATGGCCGTGAAACGGGCGTAAATACTTTGCAATTTCAGGCTCTCTCCGATAATATATAGTAGGAGTGGCTGTACGTTTTGAACGAGAAACTAAGAGGTAAACATGGGTAATAACCGGTGGCTTCGCAACGGCTTCGTGTACCTGATGATCGTCATCGGGGTAATAGTAATCTTCTACACTTTGTTGCCTAGCCTCGGCGCCAGCACTGAGGAACCATTAACCGCGGTGGTCGCCATGGCCAAAAACAATGACATTCGCGAGATTGTTATTGATGGCAGAACGCTCACCGTTTTCCCCAGAGGCACCAGCGCCTCCGGAGCTGACAGATTCACCAGTCGCATCGGCCGCGACACCGACGTGATTGGCATGTTGGTGGAAAGCGGCGTGACTGTGGGCCCGCCATCCGGCGTTCAGGTCATTTACAAAGGTTCCAGTGGCCTCAGCAGTTTCTTTGGGTTGATGCTGAACTTCCTACCCTTGATCTTCTTTGGTGGTCTGATTCTGTTCATGATGCGTCAAGCACAGGGCAGCAATAACCAGACCATGAGCTTTGGCCGCAGCCGTGCCAAGATGATGCCCTTCAACAAGCCTACTGTGTCGTTCGACGACGTAGCTGGCGTAGAAGAATCCAAAGAAGAACTCGCCGAAGTTGTCGAGTTCCTTAAGTTTCCCGAACGATTCCTAGCCCTTGGCGCCCGAATCCCAAAGGGCGTTCTCCTGGTTGGCCCTCCTGGCACCGGCAAAACGCTGATGGCCAGGGCAGTGGCTGGAGAGGCCGGCGTGCCCTTCTTCCACATCAGCGGTTCTGAGTTCGTTGAGATGTTCGTTGGCGTAGGTGCCGCTCGGGTCAGAGACCTGTTCGAGCAGGCAAAACGCAACGCACCTTGTATCGTCTTCGTTGACGAAATTGACGCCGTTGGTCGCCATCGTGGCGCCGGTCTTGGCGGCGGACACGACGAAAGAGAACAAACCCTGAACCAGATACTGGTTGAGATGGACGGCTTTGAGACCAACACCAACGTCATTGTGATTGCCGCCACCAACCGCCCAGACATTCTGGATCCAGCCTTATTGAGGCCTGGTCGGTTCGACCGACGCGTGACCATGGACCTGCCTGACATTGAAGGTAGAAAGGCCATCCTAAAGGTTCACGCGGCCGGCAAGCCCTTGGCTCCGGAAGTGACCTTTGACTCATTGGCCAAAGAGACACCAGGATTCAGCGGCGCAGAACTATCCAACCTGATAAATGAAGCAGCAATCATGGCGGCCAGAGGCAGCAAGAAACAGATTTTCATGGACGACTTTGAAGAGGCTGTCGATCGTGTAATTGCTGGCCCACAGCGCAAGAACCGGCGGATTAACCCCCGTGAGAAGGAGATGACGGCCTATCACGAAGCCGGACACGCTCTGGTGGCCTGGGGCCTGGAATTCGCCGACCCGGTGCACAAAATATCCATCGTCGCTCGTGGACAGATGGGTGGACACACCTCCTTGGTCCCGGAAGAGGACCGGTACCTGTGGACCAAGAACCAGTTCGCCCACCGTATGGCCGTCACCATGGGCGGTAGGGTAGCCGAGCAAATTATCTTCAATGAAGTAACCACCGGAGCCAGCAATGACCTGGAACAGGCCACCAAGTTGGCCATGGGAATGGTCAAGCGCTACGGTATGTTCAGCGCCAAAGTCTACGAGGCAATGCCCATTAGCTCAGTCATTCAAAAGGCCAGAGACGGTGAGATTTCATCGATTGAGGTTTACGGCAATGACCTGCTGGTAACTATGAACGACGACTCTGAATTCCGGTCTCGTAAAGAGGCCGATTTCCAGTTAGCCGAGTTCAACGAGAACCTGATTGCAAAAAGCCTCAAACCAGTCACAATCATCATCAATGATTCGCACAGTCTTGATGGACTTGGAGCGCCTAGGACCTTTGGCAAGGCCGAAGAAATGGTGTTCCTCGGCCGATCCTCTGGTGGAGAAGAAAGGGATTACGCCGGAAGGATGGGCGAGGAGATCGACCACGCAGTCTCCGAACTAATCAACGCTGCCTACGAGTTGGCCGTTGATACCATCACGCTCCATCAGTCAAAACTAGTGAGGCTGGCGGAATACCTGATTGAATACGAGACGGTGTCCGGTGAGGCCATGAACCGGCTGTTCAACACTGACGGTGAGTCTGGCGGCCAGACTGCCACTCCGCCCGTGGTGCCAGAGACACCGCCTGCTTACGCTGCCAGCCCCGAGACCTCTACTCCGGCTGGAAACCCACAGCCGGCGGCTTCAATGCCGTCGACCGCGACAGCGGACGGCGACGACTAGGTACCCTAACAAAAGCCAAATAAAAAAGAGGCGGGTTTTAGACCCGCCTCTTTTTTTACCTTGTTAATTAATTTGAGAACTAGTGTTAAGACGCTGGTGTGACTTCAACCTCGGCCTCTTCTTGTTCCTTGGGTAGTTGTCTAAAGTAGATGCCCCATTCCTGCATCAACCCCTCAACCGCTTTGTTATCCAAGGCGCTGAGTTCTCTGAAAAACCCGGCCAGGGCGTGGGCTGGCAGATTTTCTTTGCTGCAGACCCAGCTGCGCTCTGCGGGAACCACATAGATTAGGCCCCGTTGGTGTTCGCATACAGCCTTGATTCGGGTCATGTCGTTTCCTGGGATAATATCCAGGCCAAATGTGGTCATCTGCTAGGTCCTTAATTGAAATTAGTAGTTGTTTTAATCACTGATGATTGTCGACTTACCATAGTGAATGTAAGTGAAAACCTAGACAATCAAAAGCATTATACCCTGCCTACAATTGCATAATAGTCGGACGCAGTGCCAAAACCGGAAATAATCCCAGCCGGGCTGCACAACGTAATCTAGGTGAACTGCATCATAGATAAAGAATGCTGAGCGCGCCAATGCCAATGGCTAGGTTGTAGTTCAGATATTCCTAAGCCAGGTGCCAGGTTGTAGTTCATTTTTACCTGGGATGGTAGAATTTACAGTGTTCAGTTGATAATTGATAAATGGGCGCCCAGCCTTTATTAGTTGGCTAGCGCCATAAAAAGCAAGATAAGCAAAAGGAAAATACAAATATGTATCAACCCGGTGGCGGCCCCAGGCAGCCTGAAATGGATTTTGAAAAGATAATCGGCACTGTCCGCGACGGCATCGGTCGCGTTGCACAGAGACTCGGAGGTGGTGGCGTTGGCCTGGCAATCGTTCTGGTCATCGGCCTGATTGCTGTCATTTGGGCAGCGACTGGCGTCTACACCGTTAGCCCTGGTGAACAGGCCGCGTTGCGCAGATTTGGAGCAGTACAGGGCAATCCGGTCACACAGACCGGTCTGCATTGGTGGTGGCCTGGCCCTATCGGCAAGAGAGACATCGTTCTGACGTCTGAAACTCGCCGTCTAGAGCTTGGTTTCCGTAGCGGCGAGAACGTTGCCGATACCCCAGCCCCAATGGAAGCTGAGATGATTAGCGGTGACCTAAACATCGTTGACGTACAGATGGTGGTTCAATACGACATTAAAAACCTAGTCAATTTCCTGTTCAATGTCTCAGACCCGGGTGAGGTTGACCGTGACATCGGCATTGGTAGTCCAGACGGTAGGACACTGAAAGACGCTTCAGAAGCGGCGCTTCGTCTGGTTATCGGCCAGAGGTCCATTGACGATGTGCTGACCGCCCGACGTGAAGAGGTACAGGCGTCCACCAAACAACGGCTGCAAGAGATTCTGGACTCCTACGGTACTGGCATCAACGTGACCAACGTGCAACTCCAGGACGTAAAAGCCCCGGAAGAAGTACGTGACGCATTTGATGACGTACTCCGGGCGCGCCAAGAACGTGACACCAGAATCAACCAGGCCAGGGCGTATGAAAATGACATCATACCCAGGGCCAGTGGTAACGCAGAAAGAATCAAGAGAGAAGCAGAAGCATTTGCCCAGTCCAGGGTTGCCAGGGCAGAAGGTGAAGCTGAAGGTTTCACTTCGGTCTTACAAGAATACAACCGGTCCAAAAAGTCAAAGGACGTTACCAGGCAGCGGTTATATCTAGAGGCCATGGAAGAGATACTTCCTGGAATTGCCAAGATAATCGTCTCACCAGATGCGGAATCAGTGCTGGTATTAGGCGATTCTGGCGGGCTGGTCCCATTGCCAATCGGCCCTAGCCTCCAGCCGTAGCCCAAACGTAAAAGACACTATTCCGATTGAATCCAATTTAGCACGAGAATTAAAATAAATGAGAACTCTCATCATCACAGGCATCATCATCATTGTGGGACTAATTGTCATCTCTCAAACCTTTTACATAGTAGACGAGACAGAGCAGGTGATAATCACCCGGTTTGGTAACGTTCAGGATGTCGTAGACGAGCCCGGGCTCAACTACAGAGCTCCCTTCGTCGACACAGTGGTCCGTTTTGATAAACGGCTCTTGAGAATTGACGCAGACCCCGAGACGATGCGGGACGCAAACAAAGAAAACCTTAGCATCGACTCCTACGCCCGTTACCGGATCACCGACCCGGTCCAGTTCCGCAAGACCCTGCTCACAGAGAGCAATGCAAGAAGCCGGTTGGGTGACATTGTCAACGCCACGCTGCGAGAAAATATCGCACTTCTGGAAAGGCCGCAGATCATTGGGGCCAACTTCATTTTGGACAGCGCCGGAAACCAGGTTGTTGATGTCGAAGGCCTGCCTTTGATCAGAGGGACAGAATCAAGGACCGAACTGCTGGCTATAGTTCTATCCGGTGTACGCGCTCGAACCAACGCCCAGGAGGTCACCAAAGAGTTCACGGTTCCGGCTGGCGGCGAGTCAGCAGATTTCCAGATCAGAATCGAAGGTTCAGTGATACTTCCTGACGATATTGGCGTCGTTTCAGGCCCAAATGGGGAAGTAACGCCGGGAGTCGATGTGCTTAAGCGCAGCTTTAGCGAAGGCCTACTGACCTTTGGCGCACAAGAAGGTGAAACGCTGACGGCCGGTGACACATTTACGGTCCAGTATTTCGTGGCGCGGGATGAACCGTTCGGGATAGAGATCGTTGACGTTCGTATCAAACGCGCCGACTTCCCGGACACTGTTACCCCCAGCATCTACACCAGGATGCGTGCAGAGCGGAGCAGAATTGCCACCAAGTTCCGTGCTGAGGGTGACGAGCAAGACCTGCAGATTCGTGCCGGCGCCGACAAGGACCGGGACATCATCCTGGCCGAAGCAGACAAGACAGCTAACGAAGTAAGAGGCCAAGGTGAGGCGGATGCGATTCGTATTTTGGCAGACGCCTTGGAAGAGGACCCAGAGTTCTTCTCCTTCCGGAGAAGCCTTGAAGCCTACAAGGTATTCTTGAACCAGCGGACAACGGTCATCCTGTCTTCAGAAGCCGACATATTCAAATTCTTGCAAGGACCTGGAGAGGGTACTAATAACGCCAACTAAAAATTAAAAGCCGAAGTTAACTCCGGCTTTTAGCAACTTACTTCAGATAATTAACGACCAGCGATTTTACGGCCCTCGTCTAGACCTTTAGTGGTTTTTTCGGGGGCCGTAATGATTATCCGGAACCCCTGTTCCAGCCGCATGGGAACTTCTTCCGCAGTACAACCAGTGGCGCAAGGAACACCAAATTCTTTGCAGGCTTCTAAGATAGTCAGCAGGTTGGCTTGTACATCGGGGTGACCGGCGTTTCCCTTGTGCCCCATGGCCACTGACATATCCCCCGGTCCAGCCCAAATAGCGCCGAGCCCCTTAACTTCTCGCAGGATGTCTCGCACGTTCTTCACGCCCACCGGGTCTTCAATGATGCCCATCAGCAGCATGTTGCCGTCCGGATCCAGCGGCCACAGGTCGGCTGCATCGTAATATTCGGCGGGGGTCATGCCCCAGTAGCGCGGCGCGATGCGGTACCACCAGCCCCGCTCTCCCTTTGGCTCAAAATCGGCTACGCCAGGCACCTGGGGATAGCGGGCTGCCCTCACTGCTGCTTGGGCGTCTTCCACGGTATCCAGATGCGGCAACACCAGACCATAAACCCCGGCGTCCAAGGCTTGCTTTATAACCCATTGATTGCGCTCCCCGGTATTAGGCGGAATCCGCACAAACGGGGCAGGGTCAGCCTGAAGGGTGCCCGATTCAGCGATTTTTTTACGGTTCATCAAAAACTGGAGCATGGTCCTAAGATCGTTGAAATCAAATCCCTGATGCTCCATCTCAACAATGACCATGTCGTAATTGGCATCGCCGACAAAGGTCATATCGTCCAAATTCCCATTCCAGACTAGGCCGGAGCAGAACACCGGCTTATCCTGTTCCAATAGTTCAATCACCTTGTTATAGCGGACCATGGTTTCTCCTTTCGTTGCCGAGTCGAGTCTAGCTGAATTCTTGTTCTGAGCGTCGCCATTCAACCAAATCTGAGTGCATTTTTTTTAATAGAGTTGATTGAATGGCGCGATTATGAAACTGACTACCTTATTTGTCCACCGGAAACGCACTCGAACGCGTTGACGGGCGAGTCAAAATCGCCTACATTTTACGGACGCCTGGGAAATGGCCGTCTCCAATGGTTAAATTGTAGCCAATATTTAGCTAACTTTTTGTTAACACCGTTGGCAGATAAGTTCCGGAGCCTAGCCATCCCAGCCAAGGACCTGCATGAACATCCACGAGTTCCAAGCCAAAGAAGTATTCTCCCGTTATGGGATTCCGGTGCCTCGCGGCATCGTTGCGGCCACCCCTGAAGAAGCCAAGGCTGCCACGGCAGAACTAGGCGGGCAATCAGTGGTAAAGGCCCAGATACACGCTGGCGGACGCGGCAAATCCGGTGGCGTCCAGCTGGTGCGCAGCCCAGAGGAGGCGTTAGAAGCGGCTCAGAAGATGCTGGGAACAAATCTGGTCACCCCACAGACCGGCCCAGAGGGCGCTCCGGTAGAGAAACTCCTGATTGAAGAACTAGCCGACATAAAACAGGAACTCTACGTGGCGCTGACAATTGACCGCGGCCACCGGGGACCCGCCTTACTGGTAAGCACCCAGGGCGGCATGGACATTGAAGAAGTCGCCGCAAATAATCCGGAAGACATCCACACAGAGCCCGTCGACCCACTATCCGGGTTGATGCCGTTCCAGACTCGCCGTCTGATACGCAAACTGGGGTTAGACCAGGCCGTGGCCAGTGAAGCCGCCAAGGTTCTATCGGCCCTGTACCGCGTGTTTGTGGAAAATGACTGCTCCCTAGTGGAGATTAATCCGCTGATAATCACGGGCGAAGGCCATGTGGTAGCCCTAGACGCCAAGATCAACCTGGACGACGATGCCATGTTCCGCCACGCGGACCTGCTGGCCTACCGGGATATCAGGCAGGAAGACCCGTTGGAAGCCCAGGCGTCGGACCTGGACATTGCATATGTAAACTTGGATGGTGATGTAGGCTGTCTGGTCAACGGCGCAGGCTTGGCCATGGCCACTCTCGACGTGACCAATGCTGCCGGAGCGGCCCCCGCCAACTTCCTGGACGTGGGCGGCGGAGCAACCCCGGAGAAGGTCTCCAGCGCCGTCAAGATCATCCTCTCAGACCCCAAGGTGAAGCGAGTATTGGTCAACATATTTGGTGGCATTCTCCGTTGCGACATCGCCGGAGAGGGCATTGTGATGGCGTACAACGAAACTGGTTCCACCGTTCCCCTCGTGGTCAGGATGTTGGGCACCAACGTTGTGGAAGGGAAAGAGATCCTAGGCGCGTCAGGACTGCCGGTGGTTTTTGCCGACACGCTCACTGATGCCGCCAACGCCATCAAGCAGATCAATGTTTAGTAACCTAATGTTTGATGCAAGACTTAAACAGCGATACTTAACCGCATACGCGGTCGGAGATAAACCCTGATGGGAGTACTGGTAGACGAGACAACTAGGGTATTGGTGCAGGGTATTACCGGCAAGGAAGGCAGCTTCCACGCTCGTGGCTGCATGGCCTACGGCACCAACGTGGTGGCAGGAGTTACCCCCGGCAAGGGCGGGACGATGTTTGACGACAAAGTCCCCGTTTTCAACTCGGTTGAAGAAGCCGTGGCTGCAACCCAAGCCAATATGGCGTTGATATTCGTGCCGCCACCCTTTGCGCCCGACGCCATATTAGAGTCCACAGACGCTGGTATCCCGCTCATTGCCTGCATCACTGAGGGTGTCCCGGTGCAGGACATGGTCAAGGTCTACCGCTACTTAGAAAACAAACCCACCAGGCTGATCGGCCCCAACTGCCCCGGACTCATCAACCCCGGCGCCAAGTGCAAGATAGGAATCATGCCCGGAGCGATCCATTTACCTGGAAGGGTGGGCGTACTCTCGCGCAGTGGCACCCTCACCTATGAAGCAGTGGGGCAGCTCACCACTCTCAATCTGGGCCAGTCTAGCTGTGTCGGCATCGGCGGCGACCCAATCATTGGAACCAACTTTGTGGACGTCCTCCGCCTGTTCGACGCCGACCCAGACACCGATGCCGTGGTGATGATTGGCGAGATTGGTGGCACCATGGAACAAGACGCCGCTGCGTTCATCAAGGCAGAATTCAGCAAACCCTTGGCGGCATTGGTTGTCGGCGCATCAGCCCCTCCCGGCAAACGCATGGGCCACGCCGGTGCAATTATCACCGGAGAGAGCGCTACAGCCGAGTACAAGATTGCTGCGCTGACTGACGCAGGCGCTTGGATCATCCCAACTCCCGCTGACATTGGCACCACCGCGCAAGAGATGCTGAAGAGCAAGGGGCTGCTCGCTTAGGCGACGCTAAATAGCCTTAGTATCTCCGCCATCGTTGTTACCCAAAACTGCGCCTGCTATACTGAATCTCAGTAACTCACAGGCGCAATTTTGTTCCCCGACGCCACCCAACGAGACCTTTTTTCTATGGAATACGAAACAGTCATCGGCCTAGAAGTACACGTCCAACTACGGACCCAGAGCAAGATGTTTTGCTCCTGCCGGGCCGATTACCAGACTGCACCCGCAAACACCCGCGTTTGCCCAGTATGTCTGGGTCTCCCTGGAACCCTGCCCGTGATCAACAAAAAGGCCGTTGAGTTCACCATCATGACCGGCTTGGCCCTGGGCTGTAATATACCCAAACTGACCAAATTTGACCGCAAGAACTACCCCTACCCAGACTTGATGAAGGGGTATCAGATATCCCAGTTTGATCTCCCATTGGCGATGAACGGCGAACTAGACATCACCGCCGACGGACTGGATCGAACGGTCCGCGTGGAGCGGGTTCACCTGGAAGAGGATGTTTCCAAGCTCCAGCACGTTAGCGACGAAAACAACGACGCCCATAGCCTGGTGGACGTGAACCGCTCCGGTGTGCCCCTCATGGAGGTGGTCAGCCACCCAGACATGCGAACCCCGGAAGAAGCCCGCTCCTACCTGACCAAGCTGCACTCGATTATTCAATACTTAGGCGTTTCCACGGCCAACGCCCAAGATGGCAGCTTCCGTTGCGATGCCAACATCAGCCTGCGGCCCGTGGGACAGGAAGAGTACGGCACCAAGGCTGAGATTAAGAACATGAACAGCCTTAGGGCAGTATTCATGGCCTTGAACCACGAACAGGAACGCCAAAAGAAAGTACTCGATTCCGGTGAACGCGTGATCCAGGAGACCCGTGGCTGGTCTGAGGAGCGTAGCGCAACCTATTCTCAACGCAACAAGGAAGAAGCGCACGACTACCGGTATTTCCCAGAGCCAGACCTGCCGCCATTGGTGATTGAAGACTCGTGGATCGAAGAACTCAGGAACAACCTGCCCGAGTTGGCCACTGATCGATTAGCCAGGTTCACAGAGGAATACGGATTACCTGAGTACGATGCCAGACTGTTGACCAACTCCAAGGGCATGGCCGACTACTACGAACAGGCCACCAGTCTTCACGCCACCGCCGGCGATGACGGCCAGAAGTTTGCCAAGAATGTCAGCAACTGGATTCTGGGAGACCTGAGTCGCCTGCTGAACCTAGAAGACCGTCAGATAGACGAATCACCAGTGTCTCCGGAGAACCTGGTGGAGTTGATAGACCTAGTGGACAAAGACACGGTTAGCGTCTCAATGGCCAAAACCGTGTTGGAAGAAGCCTTTGAATCCGGTGGTTCACCGGCGCAGATAGTCCAAGAAAAGGGATATACTCAGATAAGCGATTCTTCCGCGGTCGATGAGGCGGTTGGCCAGGCCATTGACGCCAACCCACAGGCAGTGGCGGATTACATGGGCGGCAAAGAAACCGCTGCCAAGTTCCTGGTGGGCCAGGTGATGAAAATCACCAAGGGCCAGGCAAAGCCCGACCTGGTGAATGAACTGGTCGTTGTGGCTTTGGAAAAACTCAAGTAACCCCTATCTAAGAACTAAAACCCAAACACCCCAGCATTTTGCGGGGATATTCAGAACGGGCGGTAGCGTCCGCAAAGGTCAATCCATGAACGATTTCATGAACATCATACAACTGCTGATTTCCATCTTGCTGGTGGTTGTGATTCTGGCTCAGGTCAAAGAGGGCGGTGGCGGACTATTCGGCTCCGCGTCGTCAACTATTCGCACGCGCCGCGGTCTGGAAAAAACACTATTCCAGTTCACCATCTTTTTGGCAATATCGTTCATAGTCATCTCGATCATCAGCGTTAGAGTAGGCTAGGCTGGGCGGTCACGTCCGCCCTTCCCCGGATACCAAACTGGATATCAAACCGGAATATAAATCGGTATGAAATCGCCTCTACTGGTATTCACCACCGACTTTGGGCTGTCCGACGCCTATGCAGGCGTCATGAAGGGCGTAGCCCTCTCCATCAACCCCGATCTACGCTTCATAGACCTCACCCATCAGATATTGCCTCAGAACGTGGCCCAGGGCTCGTTCCTGCTGGGCATTAACCATCAGTATTTCCCCAATGACGCAATCCATGTTGCCGTAGTTGATCCCGGAGTAGGCACAGATCGCAGACCCATACTGCTCACCACACCGAGCGGGAGCTTTGTCGCCCCAGACAATGGACTGCTAAGTGGGGTGATTTCCAACTACTTCAAATCAACTCCACATATAGCAGGCTTCGTAGAACTACCATCCCCCCTTACGGCGGTGCACCTGACCAACGAGAAACACTGGCGTCACCCAGTGAGTGAGACCTTTCATGGCCGCGACGTTTTTACGCCGGTGGCCGCTCATTTGTCGCTCGGTGTGGCGCCTGAAGACTTGGGAGAGCCAGTAAGCAGCCTTTTCTTTCTGCCATTGCCTCAGCCCGCAACTAACGGTGACACAATCACCGGCCAGGTGGTCTACCAAGACGTTTATGGCAACCTGATTACCAATATCCTGGGAGAGAGCCTGGACAGTTTGGGGAACGTGGCAGTTCTGATTAAAGACCGTAGGATTACCGGACTCAGTCGCACTTTCAATGACAATCTTTATTTGAACGAGGACGGGCTAATTGCTCTGGCTGGCAGCCACGGTTACTTGGAAGTAGTGGTTCAAAACGGCAACGCCGCTGAATTATTGCAAGCAGGTCAGGGAGAGACGGTTACCTTAGTCTCGAATTCCAGTTGACATCGTTAGGCGTCATGCTACCATTGTCGAAAATCCGGTTGTAAACCAGTGGTGCGCCAACTGGGCTTTGATTGCCACTGATTAACATTCTTCAAGGGAAGGCTCACGAAAGGACGTAGGAGGGACTATGGATCTGGACCGAGAGGGCCTACTAAAGCTCTATAAGACAATGACAACGATCCGCCACTTTGAGGAGCGGGGCATTCCGGAAACCGGACAACGGGGCATGTCAGCCTCGGTCCACTCCTCAGCCGGCCAAGAGGCAGTCCCCGTTGGTGTCTGCGCCAACCTCAGCGACGAAGACTACATCGGTAGCACCCACAGGGGCCACGGCCATTGCATAGCCAAGGGTGTCGACGTCAAGCTAATGATGGCCGAACTATTTGGCCGCGCCACCGGGCCCAACAAGGGCAAGGGCGGCTCAATGCACATCTCGGACATGAGCAAAGGCATGTTGGGCACCAATGGAGTAGTTGGCGCCAGCATTCCTCTGGCGCTGGGGGCAGCACTCACATCCAAGGTCAAGGGCCTAAACCGGGTGGCTGTTGCCTTCTTTGGCGATGGCGCATCCAGCCAGGGCGTCCTACACGAGTCCATGAACTTAGCCTCGATTTGGAAGCTTCCCGTCATCTTCCTGTGTGAGAACAACGGCTATGCAATGTCGACCCCCAGCGAGTACGGGGTGTCCACCACCCACATTTCAGACCGAGCCCAGGGTTACGACATGCCTGGCGTCCTAGTAGATGGCATGGACGTCTTCGCCGTTTATGATGCCTCGGCCCAGGCAGTCGCTAGGGCACGGGCAGGAGAAGGCCCCACGCTGATTGAAGCCCAAACCTATCGATATTACGGGCACACGGTTTTCGACAATCCGCTGACCTACCGGTCTCAGGAAGAAGAGGACCACTGGCGCGCCCGCGACCCACTGAAGCAGTTCAGGGAAGTGGTCGTTGCTCAGGGTGACATCACGGCCGCTGAGCTGGATCAGCTGGACGCCGACGCCGAAGCCCTGATGGAAGAGGCGGTCAAATTCGCTGACGAGAGCCCTCTGCCGAAGCCGGAAGAACTGTACGACGACGTTTATGTCAACTACCCCAAAGACATGATGAACCGCGGCGTGAACATGTCGATTGCACCGACGTCCTAAGCATCAACATGCAGATCATGACAATTGGCGCTCAGGTCATTTAAGGAGATTCAGATGACGACCATAATGGAAACCGTTGGCACTCGGGAGATTCAATACCGGGAAGCCATTAACGAATGTCTCCGCCAGGAGATGGAACGGGACGAGAACGTAATCATCATGGGCGAGGAGATCGCCGGAGGCGCTGGCCGCCAGGACCAGGGCGTTGAAGACGCCTGGGGTGGACCCTTCCGCACCACCGTCGGCCTGATTCAGCAGTTTGGCAAGGAACGCGTGCTGGACACCCCGCTATCTGAGGCTGCTTTCATCGGCGCGGCCATTGGAGCTTCGTCCACTGGTCTTCGGGCCGTGGCCGAACTGATGTTCATAGACTTCATCGGCGTTTGTATGGACCAGCTAGTCAACAACGCCGCCAAGATGCGCTACATGTTTGGTGGACAGGTCAAAGTGCCCTTCACCATGATGACCCGCATCGGAGCCGGTTTCGGGGCTGCTGCCCAGCACTCCGAGTCCTACTACTCCATCTTCAGCCACATCCC
>Ga0209402_10003704_pt1 | contig 14459 bp, 18 predicted proteins | sample ArcticOcean_MG_C_3_FD_187437 | JGI IMG/M metagenome (GOLD analysis project Ga0209402, IMG submission 187437) | Marine microbial communities from western Arctic Ocean - ArcticOcean_MG_CB8_126 (SPAdes) (version 2) | ecosystem: Environmental > Aquatic > Marine > Oceanic | place: Arctic Ocean... | reverse complement strand
GTTTTTAATAATTTCAGCGGCTTTATCAATTACCATATTTGTGTGTATATATACATCACCCTCTGCATGGTAATCAGAACGTTGATCAGTTGTCTTCAAGGCAGCAATTTCAGGGAAATATTTATCTAGTACTCCCATATCATCAAGGGCACGAATGCCTACAGAAGGCTTAGGAGACTTCAAGAAAAGCTTCTTAAACTCTTCATATAATCTTTCTGGAGGAAGATGACTAAGATCAATGGATGCAGCCAATTGTTTAGTAGCAGGATGGATAGTAAATCCAAATCTCCCAGCAAATTGGGCTGCACGATATACTCTCAAGGCATCTTCGACGAAAGTTTTATCATCTATATGCTTAAGTTGCTTATTCTTTAGATCATCTAACCCCCCAAAGAAATCATAAATTTTACCTGTTTTTGGGCTGTACATCAAAGCATTGACAGTGAAATCTCTACGTCTAGCACCATCTCTAGGTTCTAGATTTTCATCAAATTCCACATCAAAATCTGTATGACGTTCCCCAGTTTTAATTTCTTTTCGAGGGAGAGAAATATCAAAATCCCCAAACTTAAATACACCGAATTGTTTACCTACTTGTTGAGGTTTTGCTCCTAATTCAGCTTCTAGAATCTGACCCAGTTTTTCGGAGGAGATTCCATATACTTCAATATCATAATCTTTAGATTCTTTTCCAAGAATAATATCTCGTACACTCCCCCCTACTAGATAAGGAGTTCCATGTTTAGATAATACCGAAAGAGTTTTATAGAGGTTTATATCCCCTTTAATCGTCTGTTGAATTTTTTGTTCATTAGACAAGTTTTCAACACGAGAAAACCAATTTGGATGATCCTTTACTCTCACAGGATGGGAGGGCAATAGATTATCGTGGTCGTGGTAAGCTCGTCGATTAGCTTTTAAAAGCTCTTCCGTAAAGTCTATAAATTCTTGTAGTCTAGACGCCATTCAAGTAATCTCTTTAAATGTTTAGTAGTAGTAGTTCTTTTAGAGCCTTTGAGAAGGAGTCACCCTTTCCAATAAGCCATTTGCCTCGTTCTCCTACATTATAATCAGCAGCAGATAAGACAATTTCATAAGGAATATCGTCCTCATTATGATTTACTCTAACAGTATACCTAACGAAAGTTTTATCTAACCATCGTTTACCAGCCTCATAGTTAATTGTAACATTTTCAGGTACATTAGTCAAATCATAATTTTCGGTGGGTTCGACAACCACTTCTTCAACCGTCTCCATATTATTATTTTCTACCATTTCATTTTCTTCAGAGTTTTTTTCTTCTTCAGCGTTTGTGTCGAGATGAGCATTTAGGGTTTCAGGCCCGAAGACTGTACAGTAAATACTATCTAGCCCACAACCGCATTTGCAAATATTCATATTTACTCCTATATTAAATTACAACTTCGCTTAATAAGCCTTTTACCTCTGGTATCGCTTCTTGAAATTCTTCTTTCAACCATCGTATCCGACCTAAAGATTTTACATTAGCAGTAAATAGGTCTGACATTTGTTGGGAAAGTGATCGTTCTAAATCAATGTCTTCAAAACCATCATGTACCCCTAAGATAATGCCTTTCATACAATGTCCCCAAATTTCATCCTTATCTTCCCATTCAGCCCATATAGCTAATTCTGCGGGTTGACCCGAAGGAGAAGCTATTACTGAAGATGTAAAAAATGAGCCAATACCCATTTTACGCTGTTCAGTGAATTGTTCTTTAATTTCATCTATAGTATAGTGTTTTTTAAGATCATCTACTGATACACCATAAACTAGTCTCCAAATCTGCATACTTATTATCTCCTTACTTAAATTAGATCAGGTGTTTCAGCTTCCTCTTCATCCCATAATGCTTCCTCACTTCGAGGTTTTCGATCCATAGTATTATTATGAGGAATTTTTGTATCATGTAATGGTCTACCACTATGCGTATGCATTCGTGCAGGCACAAATTTTTCTATATCAAGAATTTTTCCATTATACATATTTGCTTTATATAGAGGAGAATCTCCCATATTAAAGATTATATGTTTATCTGAAACTTCATGCATTGCTGGAAAAGCATATCCACGCTCTTCCAACTGTTTATGTAAAGGAACTACTTCTTTGCTTAAAGCAAGATTTGGTTCCTGAGATACATCCCCTCCATCATCTTCCGTATCGTCACCACCATAATCAGGCATAGAGTCTGCGGATTCACCAGGTTCGCCAAAGCCATCACCGCCCCCCATTGCATCTCCCATACTGGCTGACATCATGGCTTGTTGTTGTTCAACTGGATTAAGAGCCTTACCTGAAACCACGAAATCGATATTATCGATCCCCATTTTTCCGTTTGCCTTAATCTCAATATCAAAGCCCATTTGTAAGGCCATATTTGCAATAGATGCTCTCTGTTGAGCAAAAGCGATTCTGGTTGCTTCTGCCTTTTCTTCTGGTTGTTGTAATTCTAATACCCAATCAGTGATACCAAAAGCCTCTAACAGAGGTGGAAATACTTTTTCTTGTAGAATACGTTGATCGGATTCTACTACTCTAGACATAACCGTTAATTGCTGAGTCTGAGAAGACATTCCACCGTAAGCATCTGGAGAACCCTGCCAAGCAGGAGTAACACCCCACATAGCCGCTATTCTTTCACGAATCTCTTCTCTAACTGGAAGATAATCCATTTCTTGTAACGTATGGAAAAGGCGTACCATTTCAACCTTACCACGGCCATTCTTTGTCCCTACAGCCACCATTGGGATGTAGTTTGGATCATATCTCATCTTCGCAGCGATATTATCCCTTTCTCTTCGGAGAGATTCAGGATCATCCGTGAAAACCATCAACATAGAAGCAGGCATTCGACGCTCAAAGAAATATCTATAAACGTTTAAATCCATTCCTCTTATGGTTAAAATCTTGTGCATTAACGTTAGAAGAGGGCTATAACCATATGTTTCTGAATGATAAAATTTACTGGCATGAACAACTTCTGAATCTAATAAATAAAGGGGGTGTGCCCGATAATTATACTTATACATAGCAGCTACTAACGGTCTATCACATGTTTCACACGTTCCAGGGTCATCAGCAGGCGCAATCTCTCTATGTATATAACAAAGCCAATGAGAATTCTTAGGTAATCCTTCAGGATTTAAATCCCATTCCATATAAGCTGGATTTAAGCGTCTAAGTTCAATAGGTTTAGACCTTACAGTACCGTCTGGCCCTTCAATGTATTCTTTAACAATATGTAAAAACATATCATCAAGAGAATTTATATCAAACCAAAGAGCGCGTAATACGGCCTCAAAGGACATATCAAAGACGTTTGAGTCCGACATAAACTTATCAAAATTTAACTTTTGATCTGGTCTAGGTTTCTCTAATATTCCTTCTTCAACATCTTCGCCCTTAGCCATAGCCTCTCTTTGCCGTTCTGGTAAGGTTACAGCACATTGTGCACATTCTTGAACTTCTTCCATGTATTCTGCGTGACAGAGAGTACATTTAATGGCAAATTTTGGTTTCCATTCGATCCCTCGACGGAAAACCTCATTGATAATATGATTAATTGGCCCACGTATTTCTTCAGTGTTCTTAGCGAACTCAATAAGCTGGAAAACTTGCTGTTGACGATATTGTAGCTGTTGGCTAACATAACCACCATAGAGTAAGTCTAAACCAAGTGTAGGGGAACGATAAGTTTCTGCGTCTCCAGACTCTTTCATTAACGACATTGTATTAAACAACTGATTTAGTTGTGTTTGTTGTTTAAGAACCCCTGGAAGTTCTGGTAGATAATCTCGTAATTTCATTCAATAACCCATTTTTTCTAATCTAGTTAGTCTGCTATGATTGTTTTAAGGAGAGTAGCAATATCTATATCTAAATTGCCTTTATTACTCATAGTTTCAATACTTTCAAGAACTTTCATAGCTCTTTCATGTTTGAATGTATTAGTACTAATAGCATTTTGTTGTCCTCGAAGGGTAGATACAATTTCTAACAATGTATCTCTTTCATCCCTTAAGGCTTGAATTTCTAACTCTTGGTCAATACTACTACTAGTACTAGTACTTGGCTCATTTCCTTCCGATGCAATTTCAAACAGATTATTTTCTGCTTTGTCTTCAGGCATATAATCTTGCTGTTCAACTTCTCGCATTAAAGCAAGAAATTGGCCTTCTTTAATAACTAAAACGGCATCCGAATCGTCTGGAATATCTAACTCATCAGTTAGTGTCATAGCAGACATTTCTTTATGCCATGTGTCTAAAATTCGCCAAATACCATAATCGTCTCGATTTGCGGTATATTGTACTTCCCTTTGACGTAAACTAGAGCCAATTTGCCCATAATCTGAACTCATTTTCTTCACCTTTTCGTAAAACTTTTCTCTTTACCCTTCTATTATACATCTTTTTAGTAGTAAGATGCAATTTTTAATCACATTTTCCTAAACCACATGATTGACACGTAGGACAACCATTTTCAATAATTATTCGGCCATTACAGGAAGTACATTTTTTAATGCCCATTTCTGTAGTAATCATACGTTCTTTAGTCCCAAGGCTAGTTTCCGTTTCCCCCATTTTTTTCACTTTGGAAAAATTCTTGTTCATACTTTTAGCAATAGCATCAGAAGGAGAGAGAATTAATTGTCCCTTATGCCAAGCTGGGCAACAAGTAATACCATTCAATTGATACGCAATATCTTCATACGATATTCCTTTTTGTAAGCCTAAAGAAACTAATCTAGCGATAGTCTCTAAAAAGGCTGCATCACAACCGCCTGCTTTTCCACCATTTGCAATAACTTCATGAGGTTTTCCATTCCAATTAGTAGTGACTAGTAAGCTGCCATGACCAGTAGCCCATTTTGACGAAATACCTTGGAGATCATCGGGTCTTCCTATATTACCAGCTTCAGGGATTACCCCTTCCTTAATACCCCAATCAGACATGTTTTCTAGAGGTTCTTCAACCTCTCTTAATATTTCATCTAGATTTTTCTCAATTGGGGCTAATACTTCTAATTCTCTAGTACCGGAACGATATACCGTCACACCTTTACATCCAAGTTCCCATGCTTGCATATAAATAGCACTAATTTCTTCTGCTGTAATATCATTAGGAGCATTAATAGTCTTTGAGACAGCATTAGAAGTATTTTCCTGCCATGCTGCTTGCATTTTTAAATGTGCATCAGGGGAAATATTCAAGGCCGTTTGGTAAATATGCTGTTTTAACCCTAATGCCTTTAAAAGTTCTACTGGATTATGTTTATGCTGTTCTAATAAATCAACAGAAGAATCCGTATTATCATAATATTTAGTTAATTCTTCTCTAAGTCCTTTGGCGCAATCAAGCATTTTAGTTGTGCGATCTCCAACATCATCTTTCCAAAGAATATTAGATTCCCAAACGAGGTCAAATAAAGGCTCAATACCTGACGAGCAATCAGCCAGTCTACTAATAGTACCCGTAGGAGCGATAGTAATTACTGACGAATTTCGTACTGGACGTGCGCCGTGAACATTAAAAGCTGAATTAGACCACTCAGGGAATGGGCCTTCTTTAGCTGCTAAATCGGCAGAAGCGTCCCAAGCACTAGTACTAATAGCTGACCCAATTTTTCGGGCTTCTTCGACAGCTTCTTCCGAATCATAAGAAATTCCCAAAGAAATCAAAGCATCGGCCCATCCCATGATACCCAATCCAATACGCCTGGTGGCAAGATTAATATCTCGTAAAGATTGTAGAGGGAAAGTATTTACATCAATAACCCCATTGAGAAAATTAACAGAGTCATGGACTACACTATCTAAAGCAACATAATCCCATTGACCATTAACAACAAACTTAGATAAATTAATAGAACCTAAGCAACAGCTATTACCATCCTCCAAATACTCCTCACCACAAGGATTACTGGTCATTATATCACCAAGTTGAGGATTTGGTTGTGTTTCCAAAACTCGGTCTATAAAGGCAATACCAGGGTCACCTGTAGTATAGGCTGACTCGCATATCTCATTCCATAACTCTTTAGCTGGCATAGATTTTACACCTTCACCAGTATGTGGGTCAAATAGAAACCACGGTTCATCCGCAAGTACAGCTTCCATGAAGGCATCAGTAATTTGTACGGATATATTGAAGTTCTGTAAATCCTTAAAAGTATCCTTACAATGAATAAAATCCTGTATATCAGCATGAGAAATACTCAATTGACCCATATGTGCCCCACGCCTAAAACTCCCTTGAGTAATTATCGAAGCATTAAAGGAAATCATTCGAAGAACATTTACTGGCCCAAGAGCTTCACCATGAGGGCCATTAACAGCGGCTCCTTTAGGGCGAATTTTACTTACGCCTATACCTATACCACCTCCAGATTTTTCAATCATTACTACATCGCTAACAACATTCATGATATCTACCATATCATCTTCGGGGCTACGTACAAAACAAGCACTTAGACAGCCTTTATTTGCACCAGCATTTACTAAAGTAGGAGAATTGGGGTGGAACTCACCACTAGCCATCATACGATAATACATATATACTAATTCTTCTTTGCCATCAGCTATATGATTTGCTACTCTTAAATACATCTGATCTGGGGTTTCTACTATATTACCTTCCTTATTCTTCATAAGGTATCTATCCTCTAAGATTGTGAGAATATTAGGTGTCATTCGTTTGGCGGCTAGATTATACTCCATTAAGCTCTCCTATATTATGTTGATCAATTTTTATGATTTTAGATTTTTCTTCAGGATAGTCCACGGTGGCTTTTATCCATTCCATACTTGCTTTCAATTGCGCTTTCTCTTGTTTTTCTTCATGGCATATTAAACATTTTTGACGTTCAAATATCCACCCCTCAATATGCTGACAGTCTGGGCATACTAGGACACGTTTATCCCCTTCTTCTAATTTTATAGGCTCAGCCTTAAAAGTAAGGACATCCCCAACAGAGTTATCCTCTCCCATTGTTGCCATATCTAATAGATTACCTATATCCTGAGTATTACCTCTCATTGAGTCTACATGTGCGTAAACAGCCAGAGCAATTGACCAGAAAGCATCACCATGCCCTGCTGGAGTTACTGCTGCTGATAAGGTGTTATCAACACATACAATCTGAGAACGCTGGCGATGATCAACAATTAATTTGATCTTTCCTTGATTCACATATTCTTCAAATTTTGTTGCCATAGCTCTACGTTGTTTAGGGGTAAAAATAATAGGTTCCCAAATAGGGTTTAATTCGCCCACTTCTTCAATCATCGGGATAGTATTATCAAAGAAGCCTTTATCAATATCAAAATTATCGGCAACCGTATTTAAAAAGTGTACTTGTCTAGTAAAATCCATACCATCTAAGAAAGTAGTATTGATCTCTACAATAGCAGTACCATCGACTTTACTCGTAAATACACATAAATGTGATGGGTGACGTTTCTTTCCAATATCAAATCCAGCAACAGTTAAATCACTATCTAAGTTGTCGTGGAAAACATAAGGGTCTAATGATTTTAATTCTTCAAATTCCACGGCCTGAATTTCTTCAATATTTAAGAAGGCATTGACTGTAGCAACAGGGTTCAACATGAACTCGGCTGAGAAAATTCTAGGCCTTTCAGCTTGATAATTTTCTAACCATTCTTTACTACGTATTTCTGGGGCTAATACTTCTCTATCAGGGGTTGGATTAAAGACGGGTAACACACAACTATTAAAAGCATCATCATTTTGAATTTCTGCTAATAAATCATTAGTATCCATTGGGGTACCCATAACAATAATGGGCGCACCAGGATTAGGGACAAGCATTGTTTCTTTTAAGAAGAACTCCTTTGCTTTTTCTAATTCTCCCGTATTAAGAGGGTTTTCGGCGTCTCTTAATATATCATCTGCAATTAAACCACCATCGACGTGCATACCTCTCTTAAAGTTAAACAAGCCTGCTGGTACAATCTCGACGTGGATGCCATTAACTAGATATTTAAAAACTCCATCAGCGTCTTGTGATCGATCTTGCATTAAATCATAAAGAACAGGATTATTTCTAATCTCTTTCTTCATTTCTGAAATGTGATACCGTGTCATTTTTTCTGTGAAACTGACATAGACTATTTCAGTATCTTTTGTAGCCTTTAACAGTCTCCACACGGCAAAGCCGTGCCCTAGAATAGTACTCTTGTAGTGACCTCTAGGGAGTACGGCAACATAATGCTGTCCTGTTTCCATACATTCTTCTACATCATGACATATTTTTTGCACATGCCATAAAGAAAAATGCTCAGGTTTGTCAAATCCTTGTGACCATATATCACGTATAAATTCGTAAAATGTTCCGATATGAACGCTTTGTTCATCAATTAGATTAGTCGAAAGCTGTTCTAAAGCCTCCCTTAGCCGCATTTCTTTTATATTAGGCATGTAAACAACACATTATATTTAACTTATGAACTATATCTGAAAAACTATATTGACTAACATAGTATGTCAGTCAATATATATATTTTACCACAAATTGGGCTAAGATGGAAGCATTTTATGAAGTAGAATATTTCTGAAATATTCTTCGAAGTTCAATCCCAAGTTTATGTCTCATCTCTTCATCCGTAATAGTTGCCGTAATAGCATCTAGTACATCGGTAATAAATTGTAGATTTATTGTTTGATCCGTAATTTTACGGGAAGAATTGATTGCCATATCAATAGCCTTGGTTGCTTCCATTGCGGAAGTATACTCCATTTGCTCCAGTTCTTCAGCCGCTTTATCACGAACTTTATTTAACAGGGCTTCATCGCGTTCTTTTTTTGCTATGTGGTCTTCAATTTCTCGACTACGTGTTCTAGCAATAACGTCTATTTCCATATTTTTAACGACTTCTGGAAGATCATTTTTCTCTATCCATTTACGGACAGTAATTTTTGATGGGAGTCCATCTCCCCCTAAAACAGGACGATATTCTCTACATATTTTTTCATGTACTTTTGGTACAGAATGCAATTCTAAGTAAAGCTCAATCGCCCGTAATTTAATCCCTGGTTCAAAGGCCATGTTTTTTCTCATATAAAATAGCTTCGTCTTGTAACTCTTCTAACTTAGCTTTTAATCCTTCGCTTACGGCTCTAGATATTTTCCAATGGACTTCCTCGTGAACCACTAATCCATCATGTTCTTTAACCGCAGCTTTAAATATTTCTATTTCCGATAATATTTTAGTATATCTTTCCTTGGCAGTTAAAGGTTTTTTCATTCATCCTCGGAAAGTTCCTGATCTGAATTAAACATAAGTCCATGAGGGCATTTTATTTGTATGCCCCCAGGCATAATCACTTCCCAACTATCTTTATCATCCTCATTTAAGGTGTCAATAATAAATATACAGTCATCGGCAAATACAACTTCTAGTAAATATTTACTTTCTTCAGCAGGGATATCAAAATATTTATCCATTATCTAATTCCGTAAGCACCTGAATTAAAATCTGAATCGGTTGGATCATCATATACATGGTGTTCAATCTTATCAGGATCAGGCATATGGGGAGTAGTTGTTTTACGGTCAGCCCTTACTCGACAGGAAGTAAATTTTTGTGCTTCTGTTACTTTAATACTGGAACGTATTACTTGTCTAGACATTCCAACATCACCCCTTCCACAGACACCGGTGAAGTAATCATCTGCAAACGGCTTATGCCCTCTACCCCGGTATACTTCATACTTATAAGGAAGAGCAATATTCCACTTACATTCTTTATCATTACAGTAGAGAAGCTTTGCATTAGCAAAGACTAGTTCAAGGCACTCTTGATCTTGAGCGCAATGACACATCTTATCTGGAGTGTACCAACATTTTCTTTCTTCTATTTTAATCTCTTTACTACTCATTAGTTTTTCCTCGCATTTTTCTGATATTCTTATTTTTCTACTAGTGGTTCGTATATCCTTTCTAATAAGGGTGACGGTTTATCATTATCTAGGGGAATACCACTACCATTCTCCTTATGACAAAGACATTCACAATCATAGGTGTTATGTCTACATCTTGTGTGTAATTCTTTTATACAAAAGGGTCTAATCATTTATTTTACCCCTTTCTTTTTCTTTATGAGGGCTAGTTTTTCTTTTTTAAGGGTTGGTACTTTAATCTTTGGAATAACTTGGGGCACTCCTCCGTATAGAAGTATATGTTGATGAAGAGCTAAACAAGCAGCATCTTTGAAATCTTGTACACCAAAAGAGTGTTTCTTCCATTTAACCTCAGCCCATTTTGCTATATCTTCCTTACTAGCATTCCCTCTACCAAGGACTGATTTCTTCCACGTAGTGTTGGCATAACTAAAGCAATGAACCCCAACATTTAAGGCTCCCATTTCACAAGCTATCACTGAACGATCTAAGGCAAAAGATACCTTGATATTATTTAAATACAAAGGCTCTTCAATTGCTAGTGTAACATCATCTGCTGTAATTTCTTGTGTGTCAAGGAATTCAATAAGCCAATCCTCAACCGCAAGCATCATTTGATGGCCTCGCTCTATATCCTTTTTTTCGTTATTATTTATTTCGTGTTGTAGATATATATTTGATTTTTCATCTAGTACAGATAAAAATAACGAAAACTTTCCCACATCTACCCCTATTGTAAATCTCATTTTAAACCCATTATTTTTATACTTGGTCTGGTACTGTTGCTCTTAACGCTATTACTCTACTAACCGTTGCATATTGCGATACATAGGCATCCCGTAAGCCTTTTATCCTCGTAGCTAAGGCTTCAGTTTCAATTAATCCTTTTCGTAGTTCATTTAAGGCTTTATTTTCCACTAAAGATTCTCCTTTTAAGGACTCTTTATTAGGCTTCTTCAAACCCTTCGTTAAATAAGCCTTCTCAGTAATAAACATTTCCTGATCTAGTCCAGCATTATAAGAAGCTTCAATAGCCCCCCTTCTAGACTCTACCTGTCCTAATTGAGCCTCTAAATAACTCTTATACCCCCCAAAAACAGATAACTGTTCCTCTAATTCTCGGTTAGTTAAAGTCTGTAAATTCTCAAGAAGAATTATTTCTCGATGAAGATTCTCAATGGAGAATTCGGGTATTTCCAATCTATCTATAAAGTATTCAGTTTTATTCGCCACATCATCGGTAAATTTACTCATCTAAAACATCCCTACAATTACACCAAGATGGATGGTCGGGGCCATCTACTGAAGATAAGGTTGGAACAGTTTCCATATTTATAATATACTCCAATCTATCTAATACTACTTTCCAAGCTTGGGGGTCTTTATCAACTTGAAAGAATTTCATCTTTTGATTATCTTTATTTTCATATACTACTATACCAAAAGGTATATCCAACATATTTAAATATGATTGAAGTTGAATTTCATGATCTACTTTAGGGACTTGTAGCCCATCAAAGCCCCGACTATTAATTGTTTTTAATTCTACAATAAAGCGTTTTACTCCAGCTTTAGCAGACGTAAGGAGAAAGTCAGCACGTCCACTAATAGGAGGATATTCATTTGTTGCTTTAACTTCACGATCTACATACATTATACCATTTTCAAAGTACTTAGTAAACCTCTCTTCTGTTGCATTTCCATGATCGAAAATACGTTGTTTTCCCCCATCTATATCTTCTCTAGGTAGTAATCTATTCCAATGGAGGTATAAATAACGATCACAAGAATTTCCTATGGCGGAACAGTAAAAGGATTGTATTCCACTAGATATATGTGGATTAATGTTTGCAGTATTATATATTCCCTCATCAAGCTGATTTTTAAACCATAGGAGTCCCTTATCTTGTGCATATCTACTTTTTCCCTTGGGTATTGCCGTCTTAGTAATATCTGTATAGTCCTTAGATAGCAATTTCATTAAGTTGGATTCTGGCATAAAAATTCTTGCAACTCTCGATAAATTTCTTTCTTAGTTTGTCCTTTAATATGAAAGATTTGTTCTACCCCCAACTCAAGGAGGGCTTCATCCCGATCCTGATCAGCCTTAGTATAATGACCAAAAATTCCATCGGCTTCTACAACAATAGTATCTTCTACTAAGAAGTCTACATAGTATTTTCCTATTTGTCTTTGTTCATGATATCGTAATCCTATTTCATCAAGACATTTACCCACTATAAGTTCTTGTTTAGTATAGTCACTATGGGGCACTATATTCCACCACAATAAATCTATCATCTATTAAATATTTTTCCATGATAGGTTTAACATCTTCCCACTTTAATTGTCCTTTACCGCACCCTAATTTGGGTAAATATATATCTTCTTGAATTACAAACATCAATGCATTTAGATCGTAGCAAGAGTTTGTAATTAACTTAATATCACTGGGTTTTCTCCACTCATATTTAGTAGGTATAGTAATAATTTTATGTTCATTCCATACGGCTAGGGTAGATAAATCTTCTTTATAATGTCCCAGTTCATATGGAAGAGTAGGAACTCTTTTTTTAAGCTCTTTTGCAATTCCAGCCCCCATGATGGCGTCACCATTCTTATTACGTTCACAATTAGTGGTGACGCCAATATAATACCCATCATCCCACTTATCCCAAAGATTTCCCTTAATTATTTTCATTCGATCTCTAATGTATTATGTAATACTGTATCACCAACACTTAACCTAGAAGACATTTCTGAAGAATTTGGGAGAAGTTCAGCCATCGAGTTATCTATTTTATTAACCATGTTTGTTAATTTAGTAAATTCATCGGGATTTTCTAAATAATATTCTTTTACACTACCCATACCTTGGAAATTTTTATCCGTTCCAGGGAGAGAATACCATGCACCCCCCTTCGTAATAAAATCATGTTGTATTGCTTCTCGAATAAAGGTTTCAATTATATCAAAACCACCCCCAAATTTAAAGGGTACAATACAATCTCCCTGATGTACACTATCAATCTTAGCCTTACGGTTACGAATCTGTACATCAAAACCAACCTTAACATCTTTCTCAGTAATCCAACCTTGGCGTCTTACTTCTAGTACTAGGTGGGCATAGAAACCTTGTCCTTGTCCACCAGGCATACGTTGTAAGAAATCAATGGGGCCGATACCCGCCCTCATTTGATTAATAAAAATTACTGATGTACCATGTTTAAGATGGGGGATAAGACGGGGTAGAGAACGGTTAAAGAACCGTGCTTGCCAAGCCATAGGATTATGATCATAATCTTCTGCTTGAATAGCCCCTGGTACTAAGCCTGCAATACTATCTAATACAATCAAATCTACTTGGTCTTTCATAAGACTTTCCATCATATCAAAGGCTTTCTCCCCTGATTCTGGTTGAAGTACTAAAATTTTAGTTGTATCAATGCCACACTTCTCAGCCCATGAACCATCCCAAGACATTTCAGCATCAATCCAAACAGCAGTACCACCAGCTTTCTGTATTTGTACAACCGCTTGCATGGCTAGATAGGACTTACCTGCATTTGAGGCACCAGCAAATATACTTAACCTCTTGGTAGGAATTCCCCCTCCAAGCATTTTATCAAGGGCTGGAATATCAAAGGCAATCCGATCATACACAAAAGTATCACTATTTCCGTAGTCTAGAACACCTTCATGCTTTTTTATTAACTCGTCAATTGTAGCTTTATGCTCTCCCTTTGTTTTCATTGTCTTCTTTGGGGGCATATTAGGCTACCTCTCTAATAGCATCAACAGCCGTATCTAAAGCCTCTCGTACCTGCATTTCAAGTCTATTCTTTATCGTACCATAAACTTGATCAAGAGCACTATTAGCTTCTCTAATTTGCATTTCTACTTCTTGTTCCGTATCGATACCATTGATATCAATTACAATTTTTGCCCATTGTCCGTCAGGCATCTTAAACGTTGCCGACATTGATTGTGATACTGTAGCCATAATATTATTTAATACCTCTTAAAAATTCGTTGAATATTTGATCTCCATCTATTTCTACCACTCTATGTATAATACCATTTGATTTTAAAGAATCTAGTCCAGAATTATCCGTATAAATTGATGATGTAACAATAGTTTTAACTCGACCATCTTTTATTAGTTCATCTGCACACGGAAAACATGGTGTAACTGTTATATAAGCAGTTAATTCACCCGTTACTTCTGCCTCTAACTGATCCAACGCATTTATTTCGGCATGAGTAGACATACAATACTCTAACAGAGTCCCAGAGGGTGCATCTGCCCCCAAACAAGGGGCTTGAATACAATGAGCCTTTCCAGAACCCACCCCATTATATCCAGTGGCTTTAACGTGTCTCTTAGCGTTAACCAAGAGACATCCCACACGTCTTCTAGAACATGTAGCTCTAATTGCTAATACATGAGCTAGGAAAAGGAAGTATTCATCTGGATTTTCTAATCTATTTGTTACCCTTCTCATATTTACT
>Ga0209402_10003700_pt1 | contig 14474 bp, 7 predicted proteins | sample ArcticOcean_MG_C_3_FD_187437 | JGI IMG/M metagenome (GOLD analysis project Ga0209402, IMG submission 187437) | Marine microbial communities from western Arctic Ocean - ArcticOcean_MG_CB8_126 (SPAdes) (version 2) | ecosystem: Environmental > Aquatic > Marine > Oceanic | place: Arctic Ocean... | reverse complement strand
TTTTATTAGCTATAACTCAATTTAACTGTTTTAGTCAAACAAGACTTTCTAGAATCGAAAAAAAAATATTAAAACAGGTTAGTTTAAATCAAGAAGATGCTATTGTTTTTTTAGAAAAAGTAGTAAATATTAATAGTGGAACTTTAAATAAAAGTGGTGTTAGAGAAGTTGGAACTGTTTTTAGAACTGCTTTTGATGATATCAATTTTTTTACACAATGGATTGAAATGCCTGAAGTAATGAATAGAGCTGGTCACCTCTTTGCATATAAAAAAGGTTCAAAAGGTAAAAAACTACTTCTCATTGGACATCTAGACACAGTATTTGAAGAAAATAGCCCATTTCAAACTTTTGAAAGAAAAGATACTATTGCCTATGCTCCTGGAGGTAATGATATGAAGGGTGGGAATGTCGTTATGCTTTATGCTCTTAAAGCTTTAGATGATTTAAATTTATTAAACAATTCTACTATAACAGTTGCTATGACTGGGGATGAAGAAAGCACGGGAAAACCACTAAGTATTTCAAGAAAAGATTTAATTGATGCTGCTAAAAACAGTGATATTGCTTTAGGTTTTGAGAATTCAACAGGATATAATAATGCAACCATTGCTAGAAGAGGAGCTTCTGGTTGGACTATCACCACTACAGGAAAAAGAGCACATTCTTCAGGAATTTTTAGAGAATCAGTTGGAGCTGGAGCTATTTTTGAAATGGGTCGGATTTTAAATAGATTCTATGAAGAGGTTCGTGGTGAAGAATTACTCACTTTTAATCCAGGAAATTTAATGGGAGGTACTTTTGTAGATTACGATGATAAAAAAAGTGAGGGAGTGATATTTGGAAAAACTAATGTAATAGCTCAAATTGCAAAAGTAAATGGAGGATTGCGTTTTATTTCCGAAGATCAAAAGGAGCGCGCTAGAAATAAGATGAGAGCAATTGTAAAAGAATCTCTACCTCATACAACAGCAACTATATCTTTTATAGATAGTTATCCAGCAATGGGACCAACAAAGGGAAACATAAGCCTTTTGGAGCTTTTAAGTGACGTGAGTCTTTCTCTAAAACAAGGTAAAGTACTCCCTTATGATCCCGGAAAAAGAGGAGCTGCTGATGTGTCTTTCGTCGCAGATTATGTTGATGCTCTTGACGGTTTAGGCACAATGGGTGAAGGAGCACATACACCAGAAGAAACCGTAAATCTAAAAACAATGGAAGCTTTAATCTCAAGAACAGCCATCTTTATTTACCGACTAGTAAACACTAAATAAGTTTTACTTAAAAATTTCAAGTAATTTTCCTTGTTCAATAATCGAAGATTCAAATTGTTCTTTAAGTTTAGAAACTAAAGCTTTTGTAGTTTGCACATCATTAATTGTGGAAACTCCCTGACCAGCAGACCAAATAGTTTTCCATGCTTGGGCTTCAGCTTTAGCTGCATCTAATTCAATGCCAAAATCAATCTTTTTAGATTTAGACCATTGATCCTCTGTAATGCCCATAGCTTCTAAACTTGGTCTTAAAAAATTTCCGTGAACACCAGAAATAGAAGCAGTGTAAATTATATCTTCAGCCGAACTATCAATAATCATTTGTTTATAATCATCGCTTGCATTGCTTTCAGTTACATTAATAAATCTAGTCCCCATATAAGCAAAGTCTGCCCCCATTTGTAAAGAACTAGCTATATCTTTTCCTGAACTTAAACACCCTGACAGTAAAATAGTTTTATCAAAAAAACTACGTATTTCATTTATTAGCGGAATTGGATGAAGAGTACCTGCATGACCTCCTGCTCCAGCAGCAACTAAAATTAAACCATCCACACCAACACCAGCAGCTTTTTCAGCATGACGTTTTTTAATCACATCATGATAAACTAAACCACCATATCCATGAACAGCATCCACTAATTCAGGAACAGCGCCTAAGGATGTGATTATAATAGGAACTTTATGTTTTACACAAACTGCTAAATCAGCTTGGACTCTAATATTTGTTGCATGAACAATTAAATTTACTCCAAAAGGTGCTGCTTTTTTTCCAGTTTTTTTTTCGAAAGTTTGGAGTTCATCTTTAATCTGAATAACCCACTGTTCAAAACCTTCAGTAGTTCTATTATTAAGGGATGGAAATGTTCCAACTATTCCATTTTTACAACAAGCTATAACTAATTCAGGTCCTGAAATTAGAAACATTGGTGCCGCTATTACTGGCAGTGATAAATCATTAAAAAAAGATGGTTTCATTATTTTCTGAGTTTAACAGACCATTCAAAAGAAAAATGTGAAACCCTTAAGTTATCTTCATTATATCCCTTAGAATCAATCCATAGAGTTTGTCCTTCACCTGTGGCAATGGCTTTTTTAATTAATTTTTTTACTTCTATTCCTTGATCACAAACAAAACGAATTTTGCCTGTTGCTTTTTTAGTAAATTTTGCAGTATTATTAGCGACTAACATAGATATATTATGACCGCTTAATTCAATTTCACGAGTTAAAAAAGCACCCGTAGTCATTTCAGCTGCCATTCCCTGAACAGCCCAAAACATTGACTTAAATGGATTTTGATTTATCCATCTGTGTCTGACCTTTACAATACATTTCTCAGAGTTTATTTCATACAATCTAACTCCAGACCACCATGCTGATGGGAGCTTAAAAAACATGAAAATATTAAAACGTGCTGGAGTTACTTTCACAACTAAATATAATTAATTTTAATTTAAAAAATTATCAATTGACTCATAGGGTAATGAAAATGTTTCTGCAATTTCTTTATACACAATTTTTCCATTTATAATATTAATACCTTTAATTAGAGAAGGGTTCTCGTTACATGCCTTCTTCCAGCCTTTAGATGCTAATTCTCGAGTATATGAAATGGTTGCATTAGTTAAGGCTCTAGTTGATGTGTTTGGGACAGCTCCTGGCATATTAGTAACTGCATAGTGAACTATACCATCAATTATATTAATAGGTTTTTCATGTGTTGTTGGAAGACTTGATTCAAAACATCCACCTTGATCAATAGCAACATCAACAAGGACAGTTCCTTCTTGCATCTCAGCAAGCATATTTCGAGTAACCAATTTTGGTGCCTTAGAGCCAGGAATTAGAACTGTTCCAATAATTAAATGTGATATTTTAATGTGGTCACTAATTGTAGATGAATCCGAGTATAGAATAGTTACGTTTGGAGGTAAAATATCTCCTAAAATTTTTAGTCGGTCTAAATTAGTGTCTAACAATGTTACGTTTGCACCCATACCTGCAGCCATTCGAGCTGCTTCTGTTCCAGCCACACCACCGCCTAATATCAAAACATTAGCTGGTGCAACACCTGGAACACCTCCAAGTAAAATCCCTAAACCACCTTGAGGTTTTTCAAGATATTTAGCACCTTGTTGTGTTGCCATTCTACCTGCGACCTCAGACATAGGAACTAATAGAGGTAAACCTCCATTTTTTTCAACAGTTTCATACGCAATACAAATTGCACCACTATCTATCATAGCTTTTGTAAGTGTTTCACTTGATGCAAAATGAAAGTATGTGAAAATTAGCTGATTTACTCTAATTAAAGGATACTCAGTACTAAAAGGCTCCTTAACCTTGACTATCATATCAGCTAATGAATATATTTCTTCTATTGAGTTAAATATAGTGCACCCTGCTGATTTATAATCCTCATCAGAAAAACCACTATCATTTCCAGCGCTTTTTTGAATACAAACCTCATTGCCATCTGCAATTAAAATTGCTGCTCCTGAGGGGGTTAATCCAACACGAGCTTCTTGAGGTTTAATTTCTTTTGGTACTCCTATTTTCATAGATTTATTTTGATGTAAAAGTATATAAAATTTTATGAGGTTTTTAAATAATTACAGAAAGAAATCGGGAAGCTTCTGTGTTATTAAATCAAATTAGAATAAGATTATAAAAGAACTAATCTCTGTTTATTTTCCAATAAATAAAATAAGTATCATTTTGCATATTTGAGTATATTGAATCAACACTTTTCAGAGCAGATTTTACTTTTAAATATATGAAGATATATAATAAAAGGTATTAAATAAAAACCTTAAATAAACAAAAACCCCAACTAAAAGTTGAGGTTAAAAATGTGATCGCGACAGGATTCGAACCTGTGACCGTCTGCTTAGAAGGCAGATGCTCTATCCAGCTGAGCTACGCGACCTTTATTGCGGAGGGACGGGGATTCGAACCCCGGCAACGGTTACCCGTTGACAGATTAGCAATCTGCTCCATTACCACTCTGGCACCCCTCCTATAATAGGATGTAATAAAGATTTTGCAAATCTAAAGTTTAAGCTGGTAACAACAAATATTTTTTAATAAAACATCATTCAGGATACTCAATTCTCAAATGATAAATATTAACTAACTTTTTAATTAAAACTTTTTTAACAAGTCCAATTTCATGTAAAGTTATGTTAGAATAATCAAACTGTTTTCCAATCATTTGTTTATCAATTAGTTGATTAACAAAGTCTTGAATTTTTTCAAATGTAGGAGTTCTTAAACTTTTAGAAGCCGCTTCTACAGAATCAGCCATCATTAAAATTGCTGTTTCCTTAGAAAAAGGTGTTGGTCCAGGATATTTAAAATTCTTTTCATTCACATAATTCTCTCCATACAATTCTATAGCTTTTTGATAAAAATAATAAACAGTATTTGTGCCGTGATGTGTTCTTATAAAATCAATAACTCTATCTGGAATATTATTTTTTTTAGCAATTGAAATACCTTCATTTACATGTCCAATGATTATTTCAGCACTTTGTTCAGGAGAAAGATCTTCATGAGGTGAAACTGAAGATTTTTGATTTTCTGAATAAAAAGCAGATGCATTCATCTTTCCAATATCATGATACAAACTCCCTACTCTTAATAAAAGGCTGTTTGCCCCAATTTCATTTGCAGCAGATTCAGCTAGATTAGCAACTTGTAGTGAATGATTGAAGGTCCCTGGTGCTTTTTCAGATAATTCCTTCAATAATCTTGAATTTGTATCGGAAAATTCTAATAATGTAATATCTGAAACCAAACCAAAAACTTTTTCAAAAACATAAATTAATGGTTGAACGAAAAGAGTTAGCATACCATTAATTATAAAATATAATATAATATTAATATTAAGAGAATTAAAATTACCCTCATGAATAATAGAAAAAGCAAAATACCCTAATAGGTAAACAAGTACAATTTGACTAACAGAAATAAAAATACTTGCTCGTTTATGTAATTCAGTTTGGGTTTGAATAATTACTATTCCAGCTATTATTTGAAGAAATACAAATTCAAAACCATTGGGAACTACAAAACCTAGAAGCAAAACTGTTAAAACGTGAATAAAAAGACCTAGTCTTGCATCATAAAATGTTTTTAATGTTAAAGGAAGAATACATAACGGCATTGCATAATAATAATCACCGTTAAGCCTTAATGTTAAGGTGGTTAATCCCAAAATAAAAATAATATTAAAAATAATAAAAGTTAAATCTTTATTGTTTTGATAAATCTTAGGTCTATAGTTTTTAATAAATAAAAACAGCATTAAAAAAACAGCACTTATTAATATGGAATAACCAAATACAATTGTATACTCTTGTTTAGAAGAAATATTTAATGACAAAAACTCTTTCTTTAGAGATTCTAATTGAAGAAAATTTTCACCCTCTACAATCTCTCCTTGGGCTATAATAAGTTTACCTTGAGAAATATAATCTCTAGTAGGTGATATAAAACTCAATGATTCTTTTAAAGCTTGATTTGTGAAATCTTCGTCTATAGATATATTAGGTTGAATTAAATCAAACAAAAGATTATAGTATTGATCTTTATAATCGTTTAAAGAAGCGGTATTAGTTTCTTCTAAAACAAAATCATTTAGGTTTTTTAGTTCAAAAAACTGATCAATACTGAGAGAAATTTCTTCAGTATTTCGAATTAAGTATAAGTTTTTATTTTCCGATTCAAAATTAATTGGTAATACACCGTATTTATATATTTTATCTATTAATTCTCTTCCAAATAATATTAATTGATCGTTAGATTTATTTTTCGAAAAAACTAAATTAAACTGATCAAAATATTTTAAAACTATATTATCATAAATAGATGAATCAAATCTGTAATATTTAGACTGCTGAATCTTAATTAATTTTTTTTCTTCACTGAGTTCTTCATGAGATTTTTGTATTGTAAAATCAAAAGGAGCATATAAACTGGGATGCTGCCATAACTTTCCTTTTTGAAATTCATATTTGAATTGTCCTCCTCTTGGGAAGATGTAAACTATAAAAACGCTACAGCTTATAAAAAGGAGTAGTTTGTATAAAAATGATTGTCTATGAATAAAATAACTATATAAATTTTTCAAACGATTAATTTAATTCAAAAATAGTAAATGTATTTAACTCATTAATTTATAATAAATAAACCCCCATTGAAGGGGGCTAATTTATTATTAAAAACATAGAAATTAATCAGGATTCATCTCTTCAAGCATTTTTTTCATTTTCTTATAACCATCAATATCACCAACTACTCCATAAATATTCATCAATGAAGTAATTGCCTCTTTATTTTTATTTAAATCAATTAATTTTTTTAAAAGAGGGACACATTCAAGATATATAGCATCCTTACGTGCCTTTAGAACATCATATCTAGCATTATCTGCTTTAGAATTTCCCAATTTGTCCATTTCATCTATTATAGCATATACCCCAGATAAAATTAGATCGGATAAGTTAAAGTAAGCAGCCTCATAAGTAGGATCAATTTCAATAGCCTTTTCATAAAATTTCCTAGCAGATTTACTATCACCTAAATCACTATTAACAACGCCTAAATTAAAGTATAATATTGTGTTGTTTGGATCTTTTTCAATGGCTTGAGATATCAATTCTTTATATTTCTCCTTTTCACCTAATTCAATATAAATTTCAGCAGCAGTTAAAATTAAATTCACATCATCAGGATTTTCTCCTCGAGCTTCTTTTACAGCTTGAAGCGCTTTATCAGTTTTACCTTGCTTTGCATATATAAGAGCAATATTCTTAACTATTTCAGGATATTTAGAGATAGTTTTCTCCTCTCTAAAATCAGTATATTCATTAGACTTTTGAAAAATTTTATATTGAGTCGCATTTAAAGGGGTTTCCTTTCCAGTAGCAACCTCATTGGCAAAATAATTAGTCTCTACACCTGTATATTCCTTTTCTTTTAATTCAAGTAAGTAATTCAAAGCCATATCATAATCTAATCCATTTATAGCATTTTGCGAGGCATAATAAAGAAAATCCATACCAGCATCCTTATCTATAGTATATGCCATGTATAATTTATTTGAAGATCCAATGTACTCTTTTGCTTCACTTTCCTCAATGGCAGCAGTAATTAAATCTCCTGACAAAACATTTAAACGCTCAATTGCTAATGCTTTAAAAGCAGAATTGTTTTTTAATTCGATGTAACTACTTAAAGCAGACGAATAATTTTTATTATGATGATCAATTCTAGCAGACAAAAACTTTACCTGATTTTTTATTTTATCATCTGCCGTATTAAAAAGAGCTTCATTATCGGAAACGATAGATGCTGATAGAGCAACATCTCCCTTTTTAAAAGCTTTTTCTGCCAATCTGAATTCTTTTTTTTGAGCAAATATTATAGTACTCAATAGTATACAAAAAAGAGTTATTGTATTTTTCATTGTTTCTTGTTTTTTCTAAAATTACTAGAATTTATTCAATTACAGCTCCATCACTTACTTCAATATCATCAACATCTTCAATAGTATCATCATCTTTCATAACTTTTGCTACAGCTGCAATTTGATCATTAGCCTTTAAATTAATTAGCTTTACTCCCTGAGTTGCTCTACCAATTACTCTAAGCTTTTCAACCTCCATCCTTATTGCAATACCAGATTTATTAATAATCATTAAATCATCTGAATCAGAAACACTTTTAATGGAAACTAATTCCCCAGTTTTTTCAGTAACAGAAATTGTTTTTACGCCTTTACCTCCTCTATTAGTAATTCGGTAATTATCCAAACTAGATCTTTTTCCATAACCATTTTCAGAAACGACTAAAATATTAGCGTCCATATCATTAACAGAAACCATTCCTACAACTTCATCTGAATCATTTTTAAGTCTAATTCCGCGAACTCCAGAAGCACCTCTTCCCATAGGTCTTGTTTTGCTTTCTTCAAATCTTATTGCCTTTCCAGATTTGACAGCTAAAATAATTTGACTAGTACCATTAGTTAATTTTGCCTCTAATAATTCATCATCTTCCCTGATAGTGATAGCATTAATTCCATTTGCTCTAGGCCTAGAATACTTTTCTAATGATGTTTTTTTAACCTGACCTTTTTTTGTAGCCATGATTACATAGTGACTATTTATATAATCTTCATTTTTAAGATCTTGAGTACATATAAATGCTTTTACCTTATCATCTTGTTCTATGTTTACAAGATTTTGCATAGCTCTTCCCTTAGAAGTTTTAGATCCCTCGGGAATTTCATATACACGCATCCAAAAACATTTTCCTTTTTGAGTAAAAAAGAGCATATATTGATGATTCGTTCCTACGAAAAGATCCTCTAAAAAATCTTCGTTCCTTGTTGTGGATGCTTTTTGACCAACTCCACCTCTGTTTTGAGTCTTATATTCAGATAATGGTGTTCTTTTAATATAACCAGCATGAGATATTGTAATAACCACTTTCTCATTAGGGATCATGTCTTCTATACTAAAATTTCCTCCAGTATAATCAATTTCAGAACGTCTATTGTCACCATATTTTTCCTTTACCTCTTCAAGCTCAGTTTTAATAATTTCCATCCGACGATCTTTTTTATCAAGGATGTTTTTTAAGTCAGTAATATTTTTTTGAAGATCATCAAATTCAGAACGTAACTTATCTTGTTCTAAACTTGTAAGTTGACGGAGTCTCATTTCAACAATTGCCTTAACTTGAATTTCTGATAGCTTGAATTTATCCATGAGTTTTTCTCTAGCTTCATCTGGATTTTTTGAGCTTCTAATAAGAGCTATTACCTTATCAATATTATCTGAAGCTATAATTAATCCTTCTAGAACATGCGAACGATTTTCAGCTTTTTTTAACTCAAATTTGGTTCTTCGAATAACAACCTCATGGCGATGATCTACAAAATGTAAAATCATATCCTTAAGATTTAACATTTTTGGCCTTCCTTTTACAATAGCAATATTGTTGACACTAAAAGAAGATTGTAAAGCAGTGTATTTAAATAATTTATTTAAAACTATGTTAGGAATTGAATCACGCTTTAAAATATAAACGACACGCATACCCTTTCTATCAGATTCATCCCTAATATTAGAAATACCCTCTATTTTCTTATCATTGATTAATTCAGCTGTTTTTCTAATCATTTCAGCTTTATTAACTTGAAATGGAATTTCAGTTACAATAATACACTCTCTACCATTAACCTCTTCAATTATTACCTTGGCTCTGATGACTATTCTACCACGTCCAGTATGAAAAGCATCACGAACACCTTCATAACCATAAATTATACCACCTGTTGGAAAGTCAGGAGCTTTAACATGTTCCATTAATGCATTAATATCATTTTCGTTTTTTTTACTTGTCTTTAATAGATCCTGCTCAATAGAAATTTCTTTTTTTGTAGGAGAATAATTTTCATCTGATTGTTTGTTAACTAATGATTCTATAGCTTCATTTTCACTAACTTCGATTTCTTCAGAAAGACCAACTTCTTGAATAAGAGTTTTATCAATAAATAATATCGTTCCATTTATTATTTCTGTTAAATTATGTGGAGGCATATTGGTAGCCATACCAACAGCAATTCCTGAAGCACCATTGACTAATAAATTAGGAATCCTAGTTGGTAAAACAGTTGGTTCTTTTAGGGTGTCATCAAAATTAAGTTGATGATCAACTGTGTCTTTTTCAATATCTGCAAGCATATCTTCAGACATCTTTTTCATTCTTGCCTCAGTATACCTCATGGCAGCTGGACTATCACCGTCAATAGAACCAAAATTACCTTGACCATCGACAAGTAGATATCTTAAACTCCATTCTTGGGCCATCCGTACCATTGTATCGTATATCGAGGTGTCTCCATGAGGATGATATTTACCTAAAACTTCTCCAACTATTCGAGCAGATTTTTTATATCCAGTTGTAGCCCGAATACCCAATTCATGCATACCATAAAGCACTCTTCTATGTACAGGTTTCAAACCATCACGTACGTCTGGAAGAGCACGTGACACAATGACAGACATAGAATAATCTATGTAAGCCGATTTCATTTCATCTTCAATATTGATCGGAATCAATTTTTCTTCTGAAGTCATTTTTTGTTTTTTTACAGTATCTACGAAAATAACTATAAGAGTCCTAATTAATAGTCATTACAATGTCTTTTATTTTGATATTTATTAACATTCAATTAAAGATAATTAATCATAATTTTATCTCTTAAGAGTTTTGATAAATGGATTTTTTTTTGTCTTTTTATCATGAACATATATTTTGGAACACTATTTGCGTTATATAGTTATATAAAAACTCAATTTTATGGATGATAATTTCTCTCCACGCGTAAAAGATGTTATAGCTTTTAGTAAAGAAGAAGCTATAAGATTAGGACATACCTTTATTGGAACTGAGCATTTGATGCTTGGTATGCTTCGAGATAGAGGAGGAAAAGCTATTTCAATTTTAACTTCCATGGAAGTTGATTTAGATTTTTTAAGAAAAAAAATTGAAATTTTGAGTCCTGCGGTTATCGAAACAAATTCTTCAGTTAATGAAAAAAAGAATCTTCACTTAACACGACAAGCAGAAAGAGCTTTAAAAACTACATTTTTAGAAGCAAAACTCTTTCAAAGTAATTTAATTAATACAGTTCACTTGCTGTTGTGTATACTTAGAAATGAGAATGACCCAACCACGAAATTATTATATAACTTAAATATCGATTACGAATCTGTAAAAGAACAATTCAAACTTCTAATTGCTAATGATAATAATGACTATGAAGATTTAACTAGTAGCGATTCGTTTCCTGATGAAAAAGAAAATGATGAAGAAAATTCAATAAAAAAAGAAAACCCTTTTATTCCAATATCAGAACCAAAATCAAATAAAAAATCGAAAACTCCTGTATTAGATAATTTTGGAAGAGACTTAACTAATATGGCTATAAATGACAAACTTGATCCTGTAGTTGGAAGGGAAAAAGAAATAGAAAGAGTCTCTCAAATTCTGAGTCGTCGTAAAAAGAATAATCCTCTCTTAATCGGAGAACCTGGAGTTGGAAAATCTGCTATAGCGGAAGGATTAGCCCTAAGAATAATTCAAAAAAAAGTTTCAAGAGTTCTGTATAATAAAAGAGTTGTTACTCTAGACCTTGCAAGTCTTGTGGCTGGAACAAAATATAGAGGTCAATTTGAGGAAAGAATGAAAGCTGTGATGAATGAGTTAGAAAAAAATGATAATATTATCCTTTTTATTGATGAAATTCACACAATTGTAGGGGCTGGAGGAGCAACAGGAAGTTTAGATGCATCTAACATGTTTAAACCCGCTCTTTCTAGAGGAGAAATTCAATGTATTGGAGCTACAACATTGGACGAGTATAGACAAAATATAGAAAAGGATGGAGGTCTTGAAAGACGCTTTCAGAAAATATTAATTGAGGAAACCTCAATTGAAGAAACTCTTGAAATATTAAAAAACATTAAAGATAAATATGAGAATCATCATAATGTAAGATATACAAATGAAGCTCTTGAAGCATGCGTAGATCTTAGTTTTAGGTATATATCTGATCGTTTCCTCCCGGATAAAGCAATTGACGCACTTGATGAAGCAGGTTCTCGTGTTCATATTCAAAACATGAATGTTCCTGAAGAAGTTGTCAAGCTAGAAGAGGAGCTTGAAAATATTAAAAAACAAAAAAATTCTGTTGTTAAAAAACAAAAATATGAAGAAGCTGCAAAACTTCGTGATGATGAAAAAAAAATTGAACGAAATTTATTAGTTGCTCAAGAAGAATGGAATGAAGCATCTAAGCAAAATCGCATAATGGTGGACGAAACTCACATTGCTGATGTTGTATCTATGATGACTAATATACCCGTAAACAAAATAGTAAAATCAGAAAAATATAAACTTTCAAAACTTACATCTACTATATCTAAAAAATTAATTGGACAGAAAGAAGCTGTTGAAAAAGTAGTTAAAGCAATTCAAAGAAACAGATCAGGTCTCAAAGCACCCGACAAACCTATTGGGTCATTTATTTTTCTTGGTCAAACTGGAGTTGGTAAAACTCAACTAGCTAAAATATTAGCTGAGGAAATTTTTGATTCTGAAGAAAGTCTTATCCGTATAGATATGAGCGAGTATATGGAAAAATTTGCTATTTCAAGACTAATTGGTGCCCCTCCAGGTTACGTTGGTTATGAAGAGGGGGGACAATTAAGTGAAAAAGTGAGAAGACGTCCTTACTCAGTAATACTTTTAGATGAAGTAGAAAAAGCCCATCCTGATGTTTTTAATATGTTACTTCAGGTTCTCGATGATGGATTTTTAACCGACAGCTTAGGTAGAAAAGTAAACTTCCAAAATACAATAATTATAATGACATCAAATATTGGGGCTCGTCAATTAAAAGATTTTGGAACAGGTGTCGGCTTTGAAACTTCTTCTCAAAAAGCTCAATCTATCGATCTTCAAAAAGGAGTAATCGAAAATGCTTTGAAGAAAACATTTGCTCCAGAATTTTTAAATAGAATTGATGACTTTGTAATATTTAATTCATTAGATAAAAATGCAATATCTAGTATAGTTGAAATTGAGTTAAAGAAACTAATAGCCCGTGTTGTAAAATTAGGGTATTCTATAGTTTTAACTAAATCTGCAAAAGATTTTATAGTTGAAAAAGGTTACGATATTAAATATGGCGCTAGGCCTCTTAAAAGAGCTCTTCAAAAATATGTTGAGGATTTAATTGCAGAACAAATAGTTAGTGATTCAATAAATGATGGTGATTCTATTACTATTGATCATTTAAAAAACAATGAAGAACTCTCAATTTCTAATGTAAAAGCTACAACTTCATAATAAACATTTATTCTTTATTTATTAGAAACAAAACATTTACACTATTTTTGTTTTATGTTATTTCTATATTTCTTTATAATGTTAGTTGTAATTACAACCCGTAAGGGGTATTTATCATTATAATCTCATTAAAAAAATGCTTTTTGTTAGTCAAGTAAGCATTACTATAAAACCACCCGTAAAACATAATTTTATTTTTCAAAAGCAATAATATTCTATAATAATGAAAGTACTGAAATTTGGAGGAACATCGGTTGCAAATGCAAAATCTATCGATTGTGTTTTAAAAATTATTAAAAATGACAAAAACAATCTTACGGTTGTAGTATCTGCATTAGGTGGAATTACAAATATTCTTTCAATAATGTTAGAGAAAGCTGGAAATGGAGATGATAGTTATAAGAATACGATAAATGATATAGAGAATAGACATCTCAAACTTATCAAAAACAGAATACCCGTTAATAAACAAAGTGGTATAGTTAGCTTTGTAAAAACTCAACTCAATAATCTTGAAAATCTTCTTGATTCTGTGTTTTCATTAAGAGAAGTAACTTTAAAATCTTCCGCAACAATAACGAGTTTTGGGGAAATTCTTTCTAGTTCAATTATATATGAAATTTTTAAGCATGAAAATATTGATGTGATTCTTGAAAATTCAAGAAATTTAATAGAAACTAAACTGCAAAATAATCGTGAAATTGTTAATCTAATAAAAACAAAAGATAAAGTAATCAGTTTTTTTAAAAAAAATAATTCTAGAGTTACATTAATTCCTGGTTTTATTGCATCAAATAATAATGGAGAGCCAACAACGCTTGGTAGAGGTGGTTCAGACTATTCAGCAGCTCTGCTAGCTAATATTTTAGACGCAGACATTTTAGAGATTTGGACAGATGTAAGTGGAATGTACACAGCTAATCCTAAATTAGTAAGCCAAGCTATACCTATAAATAACCTATCTTATTATGAAGCTATGGAGCTGTCTCACTTTGGAGCTAAAGTAATTTACCCTCCAACTCTTCAACCAATTATTGAAAAACAAATACCACTAATTATAAAAAATACGTTTAAGCCAAAAGATCAAGGAACATTGATTAATAGTAGCAGTAATACTAATGGTCAGATTGTTAAAGGGATTAGTCATATTGACAATGTAGCTCTAGTAACACTAGAGGGAAATGGAATGATAGGAATTCCTGGGTTTTCAAATAGACTTTTTGAAGCAATTTCAAAAAAAAATATTAATATAATAATGATTACTCAAGC
>Ga0209402_10003697_pt1 | contig 14477 bp, 13 predicted proteins | sample ArcticOcean_MG_C_3_FD_187437 | JGI IMG/M metagenome (GOLD analysis project Ga0209402, IMG submission 187437) | Marine microbial communities from western Arctic Ocean - ArcticOcean_MG_CB8_126 (SPAdes) (version 2) | ecosystem: Environmental > Aquatic > Marine > Oceanic | place: Arctic Ocean... | reverse complement strand
GGTTGCGGTTGGTATTTACGGTTGGCCACTGGCGGTGACGGTTGTGCCGTTCCTGATTATTACGGCTGTGAGCCCGCTTGTTGCTCGGGGGCGGGTGGATCGATTAGGTAGCCGTTCACGGGAAAAGCTTGGCGAGATGAACTCGCACAGCGTCGATACGATGCAGGGTCTTCACGAGGTTGTTGCTTACAACATGGGTGGACACCGTCGGGCGGAATTTATGTCGATGGCTCGGGACTATGTTGAGATACGTGTGCCGTTTTTCCGAGAGCTTACGCTTCAGAAAATCTATCTTGAACTGATTACCGGGATGGGCGGATTAACGGTTGCGGTGGTTGGTGCTTCATTGGTTGCTGGCGGATCGCTTGATGCAGGGCTGCTGCCGCTGATGACGCTGCTTACGATGTCGGCGTTTTTACCGATTTCGGAGATATCGACGGTGGGTCGATTGCTTGCCGACACGATCGGATCGACCCGGCGGATATATGCGGTGCAGCTTGAGCCGGTGCCGGTTACGGACGGTTCGGTCGAAGAGGTCACGAATACTGGTATTGATTTAGATGGGGTCGATTTCAGCTATGACTTCACTGATTTCAAGGCGTTGGACGATGTTTCGTTCCCGATCGTTCAAGGTAAAACGGTTGCTCTGGTAGGTCCTTCTGGTGCAGGTAAGACGACGACTGCTCATTTGATAATGCGGTTCTGGGATCCTCAAACCGGCGACATAAAGTTGGGCGAGAACGAGTTACGTGAGTACGTGCTTGTCGATTTGAGGGAGCATTTGGCGTTGGTGGCTCAGGACACATATTTGTTCAACACGACGTTGCGTGAGAATTTGTTGATTGCTCGTCCTGATGCATCGGAAGAACAGGTAGCTGCTGCCGTTGATTCGGCGGGGCTTGCCGAGTTTATTGCGACACTGCCTGACGGACTGGAAACGGTGGTTGGCGAACGTGGGTCGCAGCTATCGGGTGGGCAGCGTCAGCGGGTGGCGATTGGTCGGGCGTTTTTGAAGGATGCTCCGATTCTGGTGTTGGACGAGGCGACTTCGCATCTGGATGCCGTGAACGAGCAGATGGTTCGTGGGGCGTTGAACGTATTGGCTTCGGATAGGACGACGCTTGTGATTGCGCATCGGTTGTCGACCGTGATGAGTGCGGATCTGATTATCGTGATGGATCGCGGGAAGGTCGTCGAGATCGGCGATCACGTTGAGTTGCTGGAGCGGGGTGGGTTGTACGCCCAGCTGGTTTCGCATCAGCTATCGGGTGTGGCGAAGGGTTAGCCGCCGCCAGTGGCGCCGCCAAATGCGGGTTTTGTTTTGGGTTAGTTGGCGGTTATCTGGAGTTCGGTTGGTGTGGTGGTGAGTTGAGTGCTGGATGTACCTGCGAAATCTGCGAATCGGAGCCTAACGAATCCTCGGATGGCATACTGGCCCGGTGAGAGGGCGATATCGTCGTGATCCAGACCGTCCCACTCGACTGTGAACGTGACGGAATCGCCCGAAGGATAGCCTACTCCCGCCGCCGGGGAGATTGATGCCTCCCGTTGTCAGCCGCCAAACCTCTTGACCATCCGCGTCGAGAATCACGACGTCGGCGGGTACAGCGCCGTTGTATTCGATAATTTTCTCGATTTCGTTCAAGTTGGTTACAGTCACTTCGAAATCTACTGGTTCACCGCTGGTTACTTCAGGTGGATAGTCGAGCGACAGCATCATTCCGCTAGCGGACGGAGTGGGTTGGGGAGTGTCTAATTCGATTTGAGGTGGGATTTGGACATAGATTGCATTGTTAGGAATTCCGGCATTTCCGGCGATTTCTAAGATGTTAGATTTTGCTGATTCTGAAAGAACTCCGTATTGGAGACTGTTTTTGGCTACGTCTAGGTCGGTCGACCAAAGACCCTGAACTTGCAGTACCTCATCACGAATTCGGGCGTGCCATTCGTTTAGTTGCTTCAGCGTGTAGTTCGCTTTAATGACGTGGACTTCACCGGGTGGGGTGTATCTGCCTCCAGCCACGCATAGGGTTTCGGAGATTGCTCTGGCGTAATCGGAAGTGCGCAAGGGCGGTTCTACGAGTAGGTAGATATCGACCCTTGAATTGTTGGGGTCTCTTATTCGGCCACCGTAGCCTCGGTCGTAGCAGCCTTCTTTGGTGACCGTTGCTGCATGGGGAGAAGGGGTTGGAGTTGGTGATGGAGGCGCGGAGATTGTTGGTGTTGGGACGGGAGTTGGAGGTGTTTGGGCAGGTTCGTTGGTGTCGCCAGTTGCTCCAGATGTTCCGGGAGGGGGCGGTGCGCTTCGGAAATCGTCGCCGGTGGTGCAGGCCGAGAACAGCATGATGACAAACGTGGCGAGTAGCAGCGTTGTCAATAATTTACTCATTAGTTGATTCATGCGGATCGAATTGACTGTTGGGTTATTTGGCGGTTATTTGGAGTTCGGTTGGGGTGGTGCTGAGATGGTGGGATGTTCTGTTGTCGGTTTCATCGAATCTGAACTCAGTGAATGCGCGGATCGAGTATTGGCCGGGGGTGAGAGTGATTTCGTCGTGGCTTAGGCCGTCCCACTCGACGGTGAATGTGACTGATCCCCTGGGTGGAAGTTGAGTCGAACCGCCGGGCAGGATGATGGCGCCCGTCATGTGTCGCCAGACCTCGCTGCCGTTGGCATCAAGAATGAGAATGTCGGCGGGGTAAGCACCGTTGTATTCGATCTCTTTGAAGGTGAAGTTCGTGTTGGTGACTGTTACTTCGAAATCGATGGAGTTTCCGCTGGCGACTTCAGATGGGTAGTTGACCGATATCTTCATTCCGCCTGATGTTGGGTTTGCTGGCGGATCGTCGAGGCCGAGATGCTTGGAGACCTCTACGTCGACCGCATTCTCGGGAATGCCTACTTTTTGGGCGAGTTCAAATATTCGAGATTTTCCGAGTTCTGTGAGTACAGAGAAGCCAACGGTGTTGTTGCTTTCGTGAACTCCGGATGACCATTGGGCAATACGGTGTATTCAATCGGGAATTGGCGTTCAGTGTTTTGGATTTCTACGAATAAAACGAAAAAAAGCATAAATGCGCGTAAAGATAATTTATTGATTTCCGATGTTCGGGCAGGGGTAAATTCGGTTGGATATGCACCGGGGGAATGAAGTATTTCGTTTTAGCTTCGGGCGCGGGTGGCGTTTGCTCCGGGCGTTTGCGTTTGCTCCGGGCGTCGTCGGACGACTTGGTCGCGCGTCGCAGTCTCGTTTGAGCCGGGCGTGCCGAGGCCGTACTTGGGCTCGCATGTCTGTGACGCGGCTCTAGCTCCCCCGGTCCGGGGGAGGACCGGTGGTGGGTTTAGCTCTTGGGGTTTGGTTGGCGAGGTTTGGATTTCTCCCTCACCCAGCCCTCTCCCTTGGGAGAGGGGGTAAGTGCTGCGTAGGTCGGCTGGCTATTCGAGTTTGTTGGCTTTGAGGTAGTCCATGTTCATCTCTATGCCCAGGCCGGGTCCTTCTGGCATGTGTAGCGCGCCGCCGGAATTATCGAGTGGGGTTTGGATGAACTCGTTGTACTTGGTGAGATCGGCGTTTGCAGTTTCCAGCTTGTAGAAGTTCGGGACTGTCATCATTACGTGGGCTCCGGCGAGTACGTTGATGGGGCCGCTGGCATCGTGCGGTGACACCGGTATGTAGTAGGCCTCGGCCTGGTTTGAGATCTTTTTCAACTCGGTAATCCCGCCGGTCCAAGTCACATCAGGCATCACGAAATCTGCGAGTTCTTGCTCGAATATCGCTACGAATTCCCAGCGTGTGTGGAGCCGTTCTCCTACCGAGATTGGCACGTTCACTTTATCTCGGACCTGGCTTAGTGCGTGGTAGCTTTCGACCGGAACTGGCTCTTCGAACCAGTCGATGTCGCCGGCATCTTCGAGCGTGTTGCAGAGTCGAATGGCGGTTGGGACGTTGAATCGGCCGTGAGCATCGATGAGCAGTTCGATATCGGGTCCCGCGATTTCTCTGATTTTAGCCGTGAGTTCGGCTGCTACTCGTTCGCTGGCGCGGTCGAGGGTTCCACTGAGGTATCCGGCGTTTTGCTTGGCTTGTTCACCTGTGAATGGGAACGGATCGAATTTCAGGGCCTTGTGACCTGAATCGACGATTTTTCTGATTTCTTGTTCTACGCCTTCGTCGGTTGCGAAGTTTTTCTGGTCGGGGTGTGTGTAGAGCAGGATTTCATCACGGACTTTGCCGCCCAGAAGTTCGTAGATCGGAAGGTTTAGAACTTTGCCTCGGATGTCCCAGAGTGCGATGTCGATTCCGCTTACGACGTGGGTTGTTGCGCCTCGGGAGCCCATGTAGGTGAAGGCCCGGAAGATCTTGTGCCAGATCATTTCGATGCGGGCGGGGTCTTCCCCGATGAGGAGGTCGTTGAGTTTGTCGATTATTCCGGCGACGGCACGGTTGGCGGTGAGGGTTGTGGTTGTTATTTCGCCCCAGCCGGTGATGCCTTCATCGGTTTGAACTTCGATGAAGAAGTATTCGCCCCAGAAGGAGCCTTCGACTTTTACGAGCCAGGGTTTTATTGATGTGATTTTCATGTGTGATTTGCTCCGGGCGTCCGATGCGGACTTGGTCGCCGCTGCAATCTAGCATGAGCCGGGCGTGCCGAGGCCGCACTTGGGCTCGTATGTCTACGACGTGGCCTCTAAACCCCTTCCCGAAGGAGGGAAGCAGAGGTGTGCAGCTACTGCGTGCTGGTTGGGGTGGGGGAGATTGTGACGGTGATGTTATGGGTTGGATTGTTGATGTTGAAACGCGAGTTGCTGAGTCGGCCGATCGGTGAGGTAGGGTCGTTGATTGCCACGTCGCAGGGCCTCCTCGCAATGACAGCACACGGTGGTCGCCAGTCGGTGGCTAGGTGATTGGATCGGTGATGTGGATCCACATTGGTTCGTTGCCGATTGGTTGGGTTTTCAGGTGGGTTAGGTGGCCTGTGGATTCGATTTTATAGGTTGCTAGATCGCCGTTATCGAGTCCGCTGACGAGCATGAATTTTCCGGTGGGATCGATGTTGAAGGCTCGTGGTGTGCCGAGGGTTGGCTGCTGTCCTAGCGATGTTAGTTCGCCGGTGTTTGGGTTCACGGAGTACATGGCGACGCTGTTGTGTCCACGGTTTGTTGCGTAGATGAAATCGCCTGACGGACTGATGTGGATTTGGGCGCAGGAGTTATCGCCAGACCAGTTATCGGGGAGCGTTGACAGGGTTTGGAATGCTTCGAGAGTTCCGGTTTCGGAGTCGAATTTGTAGGCGGTTACGCTGCAGCCTTGTTCGTTGTCGAAGTAGACGAATTTGCCGTTTGGGTGGTAGACGTAGTGGCGGGGTCCGTCGCCTGCTGGCGGTTCAATGACGGCCGGGGTGTTTGGGGTGAGTTTGCCGTTTTCGGCGTTGAATTTGTATTGGTAAATGGCGTTTGAGTCGTCGACGTGAGGTAGGAATGTGTAGCTGTTTGATGCGTCGGTGTGGGCGCAATGGGCGCGGTGTCGGGTGGCGATCCATTCGGTGGCTTTTTCGCCAACAGATCCCTCTTCGCTGATTGGGTGGACTGCGATGTGCCCTGCGCCGTAGTAGGCGGAGAGTAGGTGGCGTCCGGTGTCGTCGACGGAGATGAAGCAGGGGTCGGATTCGAGATCGACCGTGTCTGTGGGCGTTAACGATCCGGTGTCGGCGTCAACGTCGAAGCTTGCCATTTTGTTGGCGACACGGAGGCCGGTATAGGCGTGTTGGTTGTTTGGTGAGAAAGCGAAGGGGGCGGGTCCGCCGGTGACTGGGATGTCTTCCTGATGGGTGAGATCGCCGGTGTTGGAGTCGAGGTTGTAGATGGCGATTTTGTCGTCGTTTTGGAGGGTTATGTATACACGTTGCATTTTGGGTGTTGGGTTTTCTTCGAGGTGTGTGGTTGGAATGTGGGGACTTTAGCAGGGATGTGTGCTTGTGGACGTGTTCGCTGCGCAGAAGGAGAGAGATCCTGAAATGAATTCAGGTTGACAGTGCCTGGGGCGTTTGAGCTGAGTTGAACATTGTGTTGAGTGAGGCCGCTGGTTGCCACGTCGTTCCTACTAGCAACGACAAGGTTGATCATTTTCGTGATCTGAGAATCTAGTTGTTTGGGTGCATTAGTTTTTCTTGGCGTAGTCGTTCTGCGTCCCATTCTGGCGGGTTGGGTCCGGCGTATGGCGGGAATTCGAAGCGGGGTGGGTTCTCGACGACTCGAGGATCTTTTTGTTCTATGAGGATTCGCATGAGTTGACCGTGGAGTTGTTCACGGGTTTTTTCGTAGGCGGGATCGGTTGCGAGATTGTTCATGTAGTCGGGGTCGGATCGCAGGTCGTATAGCTCTTCCTGCGGTCGTTTGCCGAATCCGAGTTCGAATAGCGGTGCGACTTCGGGCTTGGCGCGGTTGAAGATCATCCACGATCTTGTGGGGCCTCTATCAAAATCGGGGTAAACGACGGTGTACGAGTCGAGAAGTTCTTGTGCTGGTGGCGGTTCGGCGGTCGGATCGTCGAGGCCTCCGGGGTCGCCAGCTGGCCATCGGTCGGGTTCGAAGTTGTGGATATAGAGGAAGTCTTGCGTGCGAAGCGAGCGCATTGGATAGGGTAGGGCTTCGCCTTCTTTTGCGCCGTCGATGATGTTGTGTCGTTCCTTGCCTGTGACGACGAACGACCGCTCGGGTTCAACTTGCCCGTTTGCTTCTGATTTGAGCAGCGGTATGAGGCTGTTGGCTGTCATGTCGGCGGGGAAGTCGACACCGGCTGCTTCGAGGAACGTTGGGGCGAGGTCCATGAGGTTCACGAAATCTTGAACAGTGCGGCCCTCGGCAACTTCTTTTGGCCATCGAACTGCCATAGCGACCTCGGTGCCGAAGTTGTAGAGATTGCACTTGGCGCGTGGGAAGCCGGGGATTCCGTGATCGCCAGAAACGACGATCATTGTGTTGTCGAGTTCGCCAGCTGCTTCGAGTCGTTCGATGATGACTCCGAGTCCGGAATCGAACGCCTGACATTCGCCTAAGTAGTCGGCGAAGTCTTCCCTTATTTCGTGTACGTCTGGTAGAAAATCGGGCATGCGGCCTTCGAGATCGTCGGGGTCGATGTTCCAGAGATTTTTTCCTGAGCCCTGCTGCCATGTGCGGTGAGTGTTGGTTGGACCCCACCAGTAGCAGAACGGTTCGTCGCTATCCGTGCGTGCGTTTAGGAAGCTGTCGAAGTTGGCTCCGGTTTCGTCGAGTAGTTCTTGCTTGGCGTCCTCGATCGATTGGCTTTTGGGTCGTTCTGTCACTTCTTCAGAGAATTGGTTGAAGCGATTCCCTGCCGATTCGTATTGGGTTCGCTTGCCGCCGTAGGGTGCGTTGATAGAGACGCCGGGTGCCCAGACCTTGTATGTGTAGCCGATGTGATAGCCGGCTTTTTCGAGAATTAGCGGGTAGGTGGGGATCGTTTCGTCCCAACGTGCGCCTTGAAGAATTGCGCCTTGACCGGTTTGCCAGAAGTAGCGTCCGGTGAGGATGGAGCTTCGGCATGGGGTGCAGCTTGGAGCCGGGACGTTGGCGTTGAGGAACAGGGTTCCTTCGTTTGCGATGCGGTCGAAGTTGGGTGTTTCGATTAGTTCGTGGATGGAGGATTCGCCGGGTTGGCCTCGGTAGGCGCTGGCGTATCGACCCCAGTCATCGGCGAAGGCAAAAACGATATTTGGGCGCACTCGTTACTCCATAATCCGTAGTGGGTCGTATTGCCATTCGGAGAGGCAACAGCGGGTGGATTATACGAACGAGTGCGCCGGTTAAGGGTTGGTATCGAGGTTGAACCTCATCTTCTTGGCGACCGCGGTTCATCACGAGATGTGAGAACCGCGATCGGCACAAGGAGGGGGTATTTCTGTTGGGTTGTTGTGCTAACTGGAAGCTATACGCAGTCTGCGTACCAGCCTTCTTCGTACTTCGTGTAGAACTCTGCCCACGGGTATCGGTCTTCCCCGTCCCGCTGGATGGAATATTCGACCATGGCCGTTAGTCCTCCCATCATCAGGGTGATTTTCGGTTCCCCAAATCCGATGTTCTGAGGGGTCATTCCGCCGAGACCCATGATCTGGTTGTAAGACTTTTCCTTTTCCTCGACGGTGCGAGGATTGGCTTCTAGGAAATCCGGATGACACTTTTCGCCGAACCGGTCGAAATCTTTAGCCAGGAAAACTTCGTTGGCCTCGTTGTAGATAGCGAGAACCGCCTGTTCATCTTCGGAAATCTCGGGCTCTGGCGTTGCCGTTGGTTCCGGTACCTCGGTGGGTGTTGGGGCGACTGTCACCTGGATTGTTATTGCGGTGGCGGTGGGGGCTGCAGGTTGATTTTCTGCGGTTGCCTTGTCTGAGCTGCAGCTGGTGCTGGCGGCTAGTAGCAGAGCCATGAGCGCCAGCGCGATCGGGATCACGATGGTGTGTGGTGTTCGCGTTGTAAGTGAACGCATATTGATTCCTCCTTGTTGGCGCCTGTGCTGGCGTCAATGCAATGAAGGTTCGGGGAGTTGGTTGTGAAAAGAATCGAACAGGTGTGCCATATTTTGAGTGGGTGGGTGGCTAGGCCACGTTTTCTTGCCACTGGCGTGTTGGCTGGGGCGTGACGTTGTTTTTGGGTTTGCGATATATCCTGAAAATGAATTCAGGATGACAGGTGCCATTGGCACGTTTTTTTGTCACTCAGTTGTCGGTTGAGGCGTGACTTTGTAGGTGGGTTGCCTCAAGGCGGCTAAATCGCGTGGCGTTTCAGGAGGTTTTTGGCGATTACCAGGCGTTGGATTTCGTTTGTGCCTTCCCCGATGATCATTAGCGGGGCGTCACGGTAGTAGCGTTCGATGGGGCTTTCTTTGATGTAGCCGACGCCGCCGTGAATTCGCATGGCGTCCATGGTGACTTGCCCGCAGATTTCGCTGGCGTAGAGCTTTGCCATTCCGGCTTCTTCGTCGACCCGTTCGCCGCGATTTTTCTTTTCGGCGGCATCGTGAGTCATGAGGCGCGCTGCGTGGATTTTTGTTGCCATATCGGCGAGCATGTTTTGGATTGTTTGGCGGCTTGAAATGGGGCGACCGAACGTTTCTCGCTGCTGTGCGTATTTGATGGCGGCTTCGAAGGCACCTTCTGCTACGCCAACTGCGCGGGCGGCTACGTTGATGCGGCCGGTTTCTAGTGCGTCCATCGCCTGATAGAAGCCCTGGCCTTCTTCGCCGATGACTTCATCGGCGGATATTCGATAGTCCTGGAATACGAGTTCTGACGTATCGACTCCGCGGTAGCCGAGTTTGTTCAAATCTTTACCTGAAGTAAAACCGGGGCCTTTTTCGGCGATGAAACTGGTGATTCCTTTGTAGGCGGGATCGGTATTCATATCGGTTTTCGCCAGCAGTAGAAATACGTCGCCGTTTCGGCCGTTGGTGATGAACTGCTTGGTGCCGTTGATTACGTACTCTTCGCCGTCTTTGACCGCCCGGGTTTGCATGGCTGCAACGTCGGTTCCACCGCCGGGTTCGGTGAGGGCGAGTCCACCGCGCTTCTTGCCTGCTGCCAGATCGGGAAGCCAGCGCTGCTTTTGGGCTTCGGTGCCGTGCTTGTTGATCGCGAACGTGAGCATGGAGTGGGAGCCGATGGGGCCCGTAAGCGACATCCAGACCTTCGAGATTTCTTCGAACACCATTGCGAAAGTGAGCACGTCGACACCGAGTCCGCCGTACTCCTCGGGAACCGTCATGCCGAAGAGTCCCATTTCGGCCATCTGGTCGACGAGCTCGGTTGGGTAGGTGTCGTTTTCGTCGTGCTCAGCGGCCTGAGGCGCGGCTTCTCGTCGCACGAAGTCACGTACTGCGGCGAGCAGCTGGGTGCGTACTTCGAGCATCTGTTCGCTGATCATTCGTGTTCTCCGGAACGGGCGGGCGGGTTCGGTCGTAATGGGTTTTTCGCGTGGCGTAACTATATTCGAGCTTTGGCGATCCGGTCTGGTGAGCGGGATGATTCGGGCAAGAATTACGTGTTGCTGGGATGATCGCCTATTGCGAGCGCTGCTCCAGCGGGGCAGCAGGTGCCGTCGTGGCTGTGGGCGAACGATTTTGATGTGGCGTTCACGAATCGGACTAGGAGGAGCATTATCGGAACTTCGACGAGTACTCCGACTACGGTTACTAGGGCTGCGCCGGAGTTGAGTCCGAACACTGATATGGCTGCGGCGACGGCGAGTTCGAAGAAGTTTGAAGCCCCGATTAGTGCGGCGGGGGCTGCGATGTCGTGGCTGAGCCCCCACATTTTTGCTACGGCGTAGGCGATGCCGAATACGACGATTGTTTGGATGATTAGGGGGATGGCGATGAGGCCGATGTGGCTCGGGTTATCGAGGATTGTTTGGCCTTGAAACGAGAAGAGTAGGACGAGGGTGAGCAGGAGTCCGATGATGGTGATGGGTCCGAGTTTTGGCAGGAACGAGGTTTCAAGCCACTGATCGCCTTTCGTTTTGAGCGCCCATTTTCGCGTGACGTATCCGGCTGCCAGCGGGATGACTACGTATAGGGCGACTGAGAGGAAGAGGGTGTCGTAGGGGACGGCGATGTTGCCGATTCCGAGTAGCAAGATGACGATTGGGGCGTAGGCGAAGAGCAGCACGATGTCGTTCACTGTTACTTGCACCAGGGTGTAGGCGGCGTTGCCTTTGGTGAGGTAGCTCCAGACGAAGACCATGGCGGTGCACGGGGCTGCGCCGAGCAGGATGGCTCCGGCGACATATTCGGATCCGAGATCGCCAGATATCCATGGGGCGAAGACGATCTTCAGGAAGAACCACGCTACGACGAACATGGTGAAGGGTTTTACGAGCCAGTTGATGACGAGGGTTAGGGCGAGGCCGCGGGGTCGTTTACGTACGTCGATGACGCTGGAGAAATCGATGCGGACCATCATCGGGTAGATCATGAACCAGATGAGGATGGCTACTGGGATGGACACTTGGGCGATGGTGAATCGGCTGAGGGTGTCGGGAAATGCGGGCCATAGTTCGCCCAAGCCGACGCCTGCGATTATGCAGAGGGCGACCCAGAGGGTGAGGTATTTTCCGAAGATTCCGAGTTGCAAGGTGGCTCGCCACGTTTTCTAGCCAATTGGTTGTTGGCTGAGATGTTTGTGGTTGGGGGTTTGGGCTTAGTTAGTCGATCGTAATCGCTGGATGTTAGGTGTTGACGATTTGTGCAGTTAAAGATTCCTCCCTCAACCTAGCCTTCTCCCCAAGGAGAAGGAATAAGGGGGGAGGTAGATCCTGAAATAAATTCAGGATGACAGTGTCTCGATCCAATGGCAGAGCCTACTAGGTTGAAGTGTAAATCGCCTAGGTCGCGGCGGCGTCGGGTTCGAGGGTTGTTGGTTTGTTCATTGCGGGGTAGATGACGAAGGCGATGAACATGCAGACTATGCCGATTGATGCGGTTATTAGCACTGCGGTTGCGGGGTCGAGGATACTGGCGAGGGCTCCGATTCCGAGTTGGCCAAACGGTCCGATTCCTATGAACACGGCGACTGCGCCGAGTACACGTCCACGCATTTGGGGCGATGAGGCGTAGATCATGATTGCGCTTTGCATGGTGGCGAATCCTGACATTCCCACGCCAGCGAAAAACAGGATTATTAGCGTGATCCAGTAGGTGGTCGAGAGCGAGAACAATACGATCGCTACGAGGAACAGCAGCGATCCCCACATGTAGATTCGGGTGTAGTGGCGGGTTTTGGCGAATATGGCAATTGCCGCAGCGCCGACGAAGGCTCCAGCGCCTTCGACCGATTGGAGTATTCCGATTAGCACATCGCTTACGCCGAGTACTTGCTTGGCGACGATTGGCTGCTGGCTGAGGTAGGTGAATCCGAAGACGTTTAGCAGCAGAGTTACGCCTAATGTTCCGACCATTACCTGGCTGCGTCGGATGTACTTTATGCCTTCGACGATTTGGGTTTTGGGGCTTTCTGGCGCTTCCGAGGATTCGGTCCGCTGGTACTTCATTGTGAGTGCGATTAGGGCGCCGATCGAGTAGAGAACGACGCCGAGCAGGAAGCCGCCCTGGGCGCCGATGGTGGCGAGGGATACTCCGCCGATGAAGGGTCCGAGAATGCGGAACAGTGAGTTGGTGGTTTGTTCGAGTCCGACGGCGCGCCCGACAGATTGTCGGGCTACGACTTCGCCGATCATCGTTCTTCTAACAGGAAATTCGCTTGCCATTACGAGTCCGATAACGAAGCTGCCGAGTGCGAGGTGCCAGAATTCGATTGCGTTGGCGATGATTAGGGCTGCGAGTATTGCCGATACGACGGCTTGCACTGCGAGGCCGACGATCATCAGGTGTTTGCGATTGAATCGTTCGGCGATGACGCTGATTCCGAAGCCGAAGAGCATCGGCAGGAATCTTAGAAAGAATGTGACGGAAACGAGGAACGGTGAGTTAGTTAGTTCGAGGGCGAGCAGGGCGATGACGAGCATTTCGAGCCACATCATCGTGCCGGTCATCCAGCCGACTGACCATAGGCGCAAAAACTGTCCGTTGCGGAGGAGTTTTGGTTGGAGGGGGGTTGTGGTGGTCACGTGGGGGGTGGGTTGGGTGTTGGCTACGAGGATACGCGCGTCCTTAGCGGAGTAATCGTAGTCGAAGGATCTGGGGTGTGGCTAGCCACGTTTTCTAGCCAATGCGATGTTGGCTGGGTTGGTGGATGTTTGAGGGGTTGGTCGATTAGATCCTGAAAATGAATTCAAGATGACAGTGTGGTGGTTGGGTGGTCTTTGCGGCGTTGGGGGGCTGGAGCAGAGGCTATTTGCGGATTCCGGGGTTCCATTTTTCGTTGAAAAAGGTGCCGTACATGTGTTCTGGCGTGACGATTAGGGCTACTCGTTTGTCGGCTTCTACTCGTTCGTCGTAGGCTTCCCAGTCGTCGACTCGGCGGCGGGTTGTTGCGCTGTATACGTCACGTCTTGCAAGGCGTAGTTCTTCGGGTTCGGTGTTGCCTGACCAGGTTAGTTCGGCTGTGCCGTCGATGACGATAAATCCGGACCACCAGTCTTCTGCTGAGATGAGAATCGAGCAGTCGGGGTTACGGAGCAGATTTTTGAACTTGATGCGATCTTCGGCGATAGAGATGGCGATTCCGCGTTCGTGGGGGCGCACGGTTACGATGCTCATCTGGGCTTTGCCGTTACGTCGGTAGGTGGTGAGTACGCCTTGCGGGTTGTCGTAGACGAATTGGGTAATTTTGGGATCAAGTGTCATGTCTGGGTGCCAGTGGCAAGCCATTTTTCCTTGCCAGTTCGCTGTTGGCTGAGATGTTGGGTTGATTAGGGCTTGGTCGATAGATCCTGAAAATGAATTCAGGATGACAAGGTGGATTGTGGGCACATTATCAGGTGTTTGCGCGATGTGATCATTGACCCCTCACCAGCCCACCGCCGAAGGTCCCTCCACAGGGGTCGGGAAATGGAGGAAAGAACTTCGCAACAACCCACACCCTAACCCTCTAAGGGAGAGGGTAAAGAACGTGAAATCGGAGTCGTAATTCATACTGAAACTGAACTGGAATATGTCTCAGTAAATATCATCGATAAACCGGGTAATGGTCACTAACTGGTCACAAACATCTCCAATGTGTCTCGTTTGGGCTTGACCTTGCCGGTCGCCTGACCCAGGTGTTATGTCATTCCCCGAGACCCAGTTACCCTTACCAGGTGACTTCCGCTGCCACCCAACCAACCAAAGCCCTGCCTCCAAGACGAACAGCGTTCGTCAGGGAATACCTTGTGGACCTCAACGCTTCACGAGCGGCACGCGACGTTGGCTACGCTGCCAAGTCGGCATCTGTTGAAGGATCGAGATTGCTTGCTAATGCCGACGTACAGGCGGAGATCACGCGACTGCGAGCGGTTCTGGCGGAACAAGAGAATGTGACTCCCGAGAAAATCACGCATGAGCTTGCCGCCATCGGTTTCGCTGACATGGGCGACTACATCCACATCGGCCGGGACGGGTTGCCGGTGCTCGACCTGGGCGACGTGGACCCCGCGAAGCTGCGTGCCGTGGCCTCGATCAAGACCGACGCGAAGGGTAACGTGTCGTTCAAGCTCCACGATAAGCACGCGGCGCTAGTCACTCTGGCGAAGACCTTGGGGATGCTCCCGGGTGATGGGGTTAACCTCACGATCAACGCCCACGACAGCGCCAAACTGGCCGTTCTCAGTACGGATGACCTGCGGAGGGCACTTGATGAAGGCGTTTTTTGACAACCAGGCGGACACTGATGCGGAGGAAGCAGAGCGCCCACGTCTACGCGAAGTTCGCACGCCGAGCGAGTCCGACGAGTGAGCACAATTTTCAGCCATGTGCTGTTTTGATGCCCCCCCCAACGCGGTGATCCTTCGACTCTGGTATTGATGTGTG
>Ga0209402_10003696_pt1 | contig 14478 bp, 12 predicted proteins | sample ArcticOcean_MG_C_3_FD_187437 | JGI IMG/M metagenome (GOLD analysis project Ga0209402, IMG submission 187437) | Marine microbial communities from western Arctic Ocean - ArcticOcean_MG_CB8_126 (SPAdes) (version 2) | ecosystem: Environmental > Aquatic > Marine > Oceanic | place: Arctic Ocean... | reverse complement strand
TACCAACAGGCCAAACCAACAAAGCAAACCAACTGAGGGATTAGTCCCTCGTAAAAAAGGGGAGGATTCCCCGCCCAACTTAAGGAGTAAGCAATGCCTGCCAAAGAGATAATCCGCGACGAGGCGGCCCAACAAGCGCTACTACACGGCATCGACACCGTCGCCAACGCCGTGAAATTGACCCTGGGTCCCAAGGGCCGAAACGTTGTTCTTGAGAAGAAATGGGGGGCACCCGTCATCACTAACGACGGTGTGACCATCGCCAAAGAAATTGACCTGCCCGAGTCTTTTGAGAACATGGGCGCGCAATTGATGAAAGAAGCCGCCGCCAAGACCAATGAGGTCGCCGGCGACGGAACAACCACCGCCACAGTATTGGCCCAGGTTATTGTCCAAGAAGGCATCAAAAACGTGGTGGCCGGAGCGGATCCCATGGCCATCAAACGCGGCATCGACAAGAGCGTAGAGGCCGTGGTGGCTCAACTTGTCAAGAACTCAAACTCCATCTCCGGCCGTAACCAGATGGCCTCTGTGGCCTCTGTCTCAGCCAACGATAAAGCGATTGGAGACATGCTGGCCGACGTTCTAGAAAAGGTCGGAGCCCAGGGTGTTGTCACCGTGGAAGAGAGCAAGGGCGTCGAGTCTGAAATCGAGTTTGTTGACGGCATGAACTTCGACCGAGGCTATATCAGCCCTTACTTCGTCACCAACCCGGAAAAAATGGAAGCGGTCATTGAAAGTCCGTTTATCCTGATCACTGACAAGAAAATCTCCGCCGCATCAGAGTTGGTTCCCGTGCTGGAGCAGGTACTACAGGTCAACAAAAACCTGGTCATTATCGCTGAAGACATCGACAGCGAAGCCCTGGCAGTGCTAGTGGTCAACCGACTGCGTGGAACCCTGAACTGTCTGGCTCTAAAGGCCCCCGGCTTTGGCGACCGCCGCAAGGCCATGTTGGAAGACATTGCCGTACTCACCGGTGGCCAAGTGATCTCTGAAGAGACCGGCCGCAGATTGGACCAGACGACCATCGAAGACCTGGGCCAAGCCCGACGGATTGAATCGACCAAGGACCGCACCACCATCATTGATGGCAGCGGTACATCGAACGACATCAAGGGTCGCACCGAACAGATCAAGGTTCAGATCGAAGAGACGACCTCCGAATACGACAAAGAAAAGCTGCAAGAGCGGTTGGCCAAACTTTCCGGCGGCGTTGCTGTCGTGAAGGTTGGCGGACCTACCGAGCCAGAACTGAAAGAGCGCAAAGCCAGGGTGGAAGACGCACTGTCCGCCACCAGGGCCGCCATTGAAGAGGGCGTTCTACCCGGCGGCGGAGTGGCCTACATCAGGGCCATGAGCGCGCTGGATGATCTAAAACTACCGGCCAACGAAGAAGTGGGTAAGACCATCCTGAAGAAGGCTCTGGAGACACCCATCCGGATTATCGCCACCAACTCGGGTAGTGAAGCTGGAGTGGTCCTGGATGAAGTCCGCAAGAACAGCGATCCGAACTTCGGTTTCGACGCCTCAACCAACGACTACGGAGACCTGGTAGCCAAGGGCATCATTGACCCAACCAAGGTCACCCGCGCTGCCCTACAAAACTCCGGCAGTGTTGCCTCCATGATCTTGACCTCTCAGGCTTTGATCTCTGAGGAACACCACGGAGAAGAGGACGACCACGGTCACCATCACTAAGCCGTCCAACTAAACTCAGCAACTAGAAATGGTCCGCCAATGGCGGACCATTTTTTATTCCAGTGGCCTCTGGTCGTCCCAGCTACCACAGGGTGGCAGTGGGTAGATACGCGGGTTGATGAACCAGATTTTGTTAAATCGAAACTGCACTGGTGCAGAGAATATCAGCTTCGATTTATTGGTCGGTGCAGGAGCGTGTTGGGTTAAAAACCCGCGCCTACCATCTCTAACCCGCTACGGACTCTGCCCACACCCACTGCCACCCCGCGCATCCTGAACTTGTCGAAGGATTACTAGGGTAATGCATGGCCGATGCGGAGACGGATGGCTCAGAGGGCTCACGACGGGCGGTAAAACCAACAGGCAAAGAACAAAAACCTAGGCGTAGCGGAGGAGCACCTCGGCCAATTCCTTGGGGTGTTGGGCCATCACCTGATGGCAAGACTCAATCTCAAAGGTTTCCACGCCATCAAACCGCTCTGCAATGCGGGCCTGAGCGTCGGGCGCAATCATTTTGTCTTGCGTCAGCACCACGTAGGTAACCGGACACGGCAACTCTGAAGTCTCCATGGGTAGCTTTGATTTCAGCACTCTGGTGGGCAACGGGCCAAAGAACCCCATCATCTGCACCACTTCCATGGAGTCGATGCCATTGCATAGATATTCGTTGATTGCGTAGGAGGGCAGCCTGACATCCTGACGCGACATTGAACTGAGCAGGGAGAGCATCCGGAACGCAGCGCGGGTCCGCGACGAGCAGGCGCTCAGCAGCGGACGTTGGGGCGCCGGTACTATACCGGCCACCAGCACCACCCGCTTGGGCGGCACAGCCATTTCGCAGGCAGCTTGAACCACCAGACTTCCCGAGAACCCGTGGCCAACTAAGACCAAGTCCTTCAGGTTCTCCCGCTCCACAGCCCTGGTAATGGCTTGGACGCACTCTTCCAGCCTGACCGCCCCAGTGTCACCACCAGCGTCCGCGCCGTGGCCCGGCAGATCAAGGGGATGCACGCGGTTGGCGCGGCGGGGTTTGTGTAGCGTCGGCGGGTGTTCCTCCGGAGCGGTCAAATAGCCCCAAACAGCGCCCCAACTCCAGGCACCCTGGCCTGCACCATGAACCAATAGATAGTCGGTCATCCAGTATTCCTATTATTCTCTTTGATCTTTTAAAATTTACTTATTTACGGCGGAGCGCAGAGCGTCCAACAACTGTCCGTCCTCTTCCGGCAAGACGGTGCGTGGGTCTAGCAGAACCCGGTCTTCTTCTACCCTGGCAATCACCGGAGTGCTGCTTTCCCGCAGCCGCCGCATGACTTCCACCGGGCCGGTTTCCCTGCAGTCTAGGGACAACACCCAAGACGGGAGGGTCTCTCCGGGCAGGCTGCCGCCGCCAACTGCGGAACGGCTTTTATCGATGGTTGAAGGGAATTCCAGGCCCGATTGCCAGGCCTTGGCTCGTTTCTTCAAAGCGGGTTCCGGAGTGGAAATCATCCGCCAGATTGGTATCTCTTGCTCGACCTCGTCTTTGAGGTAATGGACCAGAGTGGCCGTCAGGCTGGCCAGACTTAATTTATCTATACGTACGGCCCGCGCCAACGGGTGCCTGGCCAGTTGGTCCACTAGTACTTTCTTGCCGATTATGATCCCGGCCTGCGGCCCGCCAAGTAGCTTGTCTCCGGAAAAGAACACCAGACCCGCACCGTCCTTGATGCTCTCCTGAGGGGTCGGCTCGTGGGCCATTCCGTACTTCTCGGTTAGCACAAAGCTGCCGCTGCCCACGTCGTGAAGCACCGCAACGCCACGGACCCGGCCAACCTCCACCAGGTCTGCGGTGGCCACCTCAGCAGTGAAACCCTCCACTCGGAAGTTGCTGGAATGGACCTTCAAAAAAGCCGCCGTATTTTCGGTGACCGCGTCGTCATAATCGCGGACGTAGGTCCGGTTCGTGGTGCCAACGTCAATCAGGGTGCTGCCACTCTGTCGCAATACGTCCGGGACCCGGAACCCACCGCCAATTTCAACTGCCTCTGACCGGGACACCACCACTTCTCTACCCGAGGCCAGGGCTGAAAGGCCCAGGAGCATTGCGGAGGCGTTATTGTTCACCGCCAGAGCAGCCTCCGCACCGGTAATCTGGGACAGCAGAGACTGCAATTGTGCCTGTCTAGAGCCGCGCCTTCCGGTGGCCAGGTCCAGTTCCAGATTGGAGTATCCCTGCGCAGCCTGGCTGGCTGCTTCAATAGCCGCTTTGCTCAGAGGAGCGCGGCCCAAGTTGGTGTGAAGCACCACCCCGGTGGCGTTAATCACATGCCTGGGCTCCGCCCGCATGGTGTCTTCAATACTCTGGCATACTGACCGGGCAACATCATCGGCGTTGGGCGAATCGCCGCCCCTCCGAACGTGGTCTCTTGCTGAATCCAACGCCTCGCGGACCAGATTCACAACCCAGTCACGGTCAAATGATTGAGCAGCGGTGGCAACGTCCTGTTTGGCAAGGACACTATCAACGCTGGGTAAGTTACGAAATTGCATCTGGAAATCCGATAATAAAACCCGATATTTGGTGGGCTGCGTATTGGTTCGTAGACGGGATTTATTCTAGCATGTGAGACGGGAAAATTAGACTCAAACCTAGCATATCCCGAACCACTAGTATAAAATCATTCTAATCCCCTCGCCGTTCGTGGTGTTACAGCAATGAGACCAAAACTAGCTGCCATCTTCGTCATTGGGCTTCTGACCCTATCAATCGTGGGTACTGCTGTGGCCGCCATCAGCCAGGCCGTGGCTGAACAGCCAGGCGCATCCAGCGTCGCCTTGGGCAGCTACACCAACCATTTCGGCGAAACTAAAGCCGACGATAACGGCGCCACCACTGCCTTCAGGTTCGTCTGTCCCTTCCATTAAATTAAAGCCCGTTAAATTAAAGCCCGTTAATCTGAAGCCTGTTGACCTAAAGCCCCGCCTAACGTCTCCGACAACCAGGCTTTTCCTCCTGCCCCGCCTCTAAATTCCTTGTAAATCCCTTTGCCCTGTTGACCTTGTGTCGCTCTGCGCCTAATGTTCTTCTTGTTAATTCATTATTAATCCCAGGTATTAATCCCAGGCACTTGGAGAGATCAATCATGCCAGCAGGCCTTCCCCCAGAACTCGATGCCCTAAAAAATACCATCCGCCAGATAGTGAAAGATGAATGCTATCCCCTGGAGGCGGAATTCCTGGCCAACCCGTCCCAAGATGGTGTAGACGAACCGGGCGCACCCAGAGGCATCGCTGAGGCGCTCTCCGGTCTGCTGGGCGTGCTACCGGAATCAGCCTGGGACCGGCTGAACAAAGTATCCAAGGACACCGGCATCTACACATCGTTCGTCCCGGAAGAGTACGGCGGCGGCGGCATGGGAGCACTGGGGCACGTCATCTTGGATGAAGAAGTCCACAAGAGCATCGTACAACTGCCGACCTCCCCGGTGCCCATGATGATGATCGGCTCAGCAACCCCGGAACAGGAGCAGGAATACCTGCTGCCATCCGTGGACGGCAAGCTGCACTACGCCTTTGGCCAGACAGAACCCAACGCCGGCTCCGATCCAGGCGGCATGATGCAGACCAGGGCTGTGCTGGACGGTGACGACTGGGTAATCAATGGCACCAAGACATTTATCTCAGGTGCCACTTCCGCCGACTACATTCTGCTGCAGGCGGTGACTGACCCGGACAAACGCCAGCGTGGCGGGATCACCATGTTCATCATCGACAACCCTTCGCCGGGGCTGACCTTTGACCCCATCAGACTCTGGGTTAACCCCGGCAAGGCCCAGCAATTCACGGTAAACCTGGACAACGTTAGAGTTCCTCAGACCAAGGTACTCGGCAACATTGGTGAGGGCTTCACACTGGGACAGAAATGGCTGGTCCACCACGACCGCATGCTCCGCGGTTCTATGGCCACCGGCATTTTGAGTCGGGCATTGGAGATGGCCATTGAGTGGGCCAAAGAAAGGGTCACTTACGGGCGGCCCATCGCCGACCGGCAGGCCATCCAATATATGCTGACCGACGTTTACACGGACATCATGGCCCTGCGCTCTTTCACCAGAGAGACGGCAGCTCGCGCCGACGCCGGGGAAGACGTTCGCGTGGAGGCTTCCATGATTAAGTACTGCGCCGGCGAATGGGGCTGGCGGAGCATCGACAAGATCATGCAGGTATTCGGCGGCACCGGTGAGACCCTAGACCTACCCATCGCCCACTGGTACCACATCCTGCGCCACGCCCGCATCGGCGGCGGCACCTCCGAGATACACAAGTTCGTCATGGCCCGTGGCCTGTTGGACGGCAGGGTTAACTTCCAGGGGTAGCCCAGGGGGCCGGTAGTGGGAGAGACGATTCACGGGTAATTCTGCCCGCCAAATACAGACCTTCCAGCTCCCGAAGACGGTAGAATTTTGGGGCAGGGCGATTGAATCGCCCTGCCCCATTCTTGTTTCGGCCGATAGTTTTTCAGACCATATTTTTCAGGCGATCGTTCTTCCCTTAATTCTTTGATGGCGACAATCACCCACACATCACCCCACGCCAACCTGCAGGTCACGGACCAAGCGGGTAATTTGGCGTGCTTCAACTGTGTCATTGAGAACCACCAGACCCAGGCATATAACCTGGCGCGTCGGATGCTCAGCGACTGGGCACTGGCAGAAGATGCGGTGCAAGAGAGCTTTGTCTCGGCGTATCGGGCGTTCAACCGGTTCCGAGGCGAAAACCTCAAGGCCTGGGTGCTCCGGATTGTCTCCAACAGTTGCCGCGACATGCTCCGTGCCCAAAAATCCAGGCCCACCCTGTCTCTGGACCCGGTGCCCACGGCAGATGGCGATGAACCCCAGGGCACCAGCGCCGTGGACCTGCCCTCCGATGACGCGTCTCCCGAGGACCGAGCGGAGCAATCCGAGCTCAAGTCGGCAATTCAAGATTGTATCGACGACCTTCAAGAAGACCGGCGCTTGGCTATTTTGCTGGTCGATGTCAACGGCCTAAGTTACGAGGAAGCCGCAGTATCCATGGATTGCTCTTTGGGAACGGTAAAGTCTCGGGTCAGCCGGGGCCGGGGCGGGCTGCGGGACTGTTTGAAACAGTCCGGGGAACTTTTGGCGTCCCGTTTTCGTCAAGAAGCGTAGGCGAGCTATGTGGATATTTAAGAACACACATAAGCATATTTCCCAGGACACGCTTAGCGAGTACCTGGACGGACGACTGCAGGGTCGACCTCTAGAAAAGGTCGAACAGCAGTTGGAACAATGTCACGCCTGCCGCCAAGAGCTGATAGACCTGCAGTCGGTCGTTGCCATGATGCAACAACTGCCCATAGTTGAGCCAAGGCGCAGCTTTGTTATGAGCGCCCCTCCATTGGACATACCATCCTCGGACATACCATCCTCTGCGCGGTCCCGACCAAGCATCTTACTGCGGGCACCAAGCTGGGTCTACGCGGGTGCCGCATCGTTCGCCGCACTGGCTTTGGTGGTAACGATTTCTCTGGACGCAAGCGGCGGGTTGGATTCAAACTCGTTCAGCAACAATTCCATGCCCATGGCTTCTGCCCCTGCTTTTGAATCGGAACAACTCAGCACGGCGGACGGGGCTGCCACGGGAACTGGCGGCGGCCTGGAAATGGAATCCACCGCCCGGTCAGAAGACACTGCAACAACTGGTGAACCGGAAATGCCGCAAACCGCGATGTCCGCTGCAGCTCCAGTTGCACCGCCATCTGATGCGTCTGCGGAAAGCGAACCTGCAGAGGCCGGGGTCGCCGCGTTCGGTGCTGAGAACACGTCTCAAGACGGTCCAGTAACCATGGCCGCAGCGGGCGAAGCAGTGCCTGACCCCGTGTCTGCCGTGGCCGACGGTGATGCGTCCGCCACCCAGAATCAGGTCGCAACCAAATCTCAGGCTGTCGATGAAGCTGACGGCGGCACATCTGCAACACAGCCTGAAGTTCAACCTGAAGTACCGGTTGAAGCTCTGACAGAAGCCCTGGCAGAAGTACCAGAACAAACAAATGGTCCGATCACAGAACAAGCTGAATCAACGCCGTTTGGTGATGGCGCAGAAAGTGGCAGCGACACACCAGTGTGGCTGCGGGTGTTGGAAGTCGCGGTCGGCGCTATGGCCGCAGTCTTCTTGGTTGGATTGCTGCTCCGGTGGCGCACAACACGCCGCGACCTAGTTTAGAGACCACTCAGCCAGGCCAACGCCACTCCGTCCCAATAGCAGATTTTAGCGGATTTCTCTGGCCGGGAACTTTTTGAACAGCCTCTCCGTCTTAATTATTGAAAGCGCACTGAAAGCTCACTCTGCAGTGTAAGCAACGCCAAGAGGCGTAATATCTAGGAGAGATGAACACCATGGTCCAAGCAGTAATACACAGAAAGAAAATGCTAATCATTCTGGGAGCCACCTTGGTGCTGCTATTGGCAGTTGCCTGCAGCTCCGATAGTGATGACGGAGTGACCGGAGCAAACATATCCGATTTCCTGGCCGCCGCTGGCGGTTCAGAGGCAGCCGCTCATTTGCTGCGTTCCGGTTCCGGCGCCAACACCGGCCTCTGGGTCAGTGGCTCCGGCAAGGCCACCGGAAACCCGGATCTGGGTATCATTAGCCTCGGAGTGGAAGCGCTGGCTGACACGGCATCAGAAGCGCGCGGAATGGCCGCCGTAGCCATCGATCAGACCGTTGTGGTCCTAAAGAGCAACAACATTGAAGACCGCGACATGCAGACCAGCCAATTCAGCATCAGCCCGCGTTACACCTCCCAAGAAGTGACCCGGTGCTCCGGCGCATCTAGAGAAGTAGAACCTGTCGCCAGCCCATCCCTGGGCATGCTCGAACCCGGTTCTCCGGATGTGGTTGAGATGCTAGTCATACAGGGAAAAGAGGGCAGTGAGTGCCGTATGGAGTTTGAGCGGGTGCTGATCGGCTACCAGGTGACCAACACCCTAACGATCAAAGTGCGCGACCTAGACAACATGGGCAACATTATTGACGGAGCCAGTGAGGCCGCTGGTAACCTGATTCGGGTCAACCGCGTGAGTTTCACCATCGAGGACACCAAGCCCCTGCAAAATGAGGCTCGAGAAGAGGCAATCGCCAACCTCCTAGCCAAGGCCGCCACCATGGCCGAACTGGCCGGAGTGGAACTCGGTAAACTGGTTTACCTCACAGAGTCCGGCGGCGGAGTGCCCCAGTCTTTCGCCAGAATTGAATCAGCCGGGGCCTTCGGCTTTGGCGCAGATACGTCCACCAGCATCCCGGCCGGGGAGTTGGATGTGAGCGTGAACGTGCAGGCAGTCTTCGGCATCGCAGACTAAGGCGAACGGAAATAGAAATCCATCATCGTCAAAAAGGCGGGGTCTTCGCAGACCCCGCCTTTGTTATGTCTTGTAACCGGTGCTCGGACAGAGGTGTTTTGACTTGCTTGGCAATTCTAGGGTTGTTAGAATCCTGATGTCTAGCTGCCTCTATTAAATAGGCACCAAATAAAATTTAAGCTGATAATTTTTGCGGGAGAATCATGGTCTTAAGCGACCGTACTATCAAAGAACAACTGGCCAAGGGACGAATCGTGATTGAACCCTTGGATCCCGATGACATCCAACCGGCCAGCGTGGACCTCCATCTGGATGGCAGTATCCTGGTTTTTGCCAACTCCCGCCGTCCCTATATCGACGTCAAAGAGACCCTCGAAGATCTGACACAGATGGTTGAGATTCAAGAAGAAACCCCGTTCATCCTCCACCCCGGTGAGTTCGTCCTCGGCAGCACATTGGAGAACATTGAGCTGCCTGACGACTTGGTGGCCAGACTTGAAGGCAAGAGCAGCTTGGGGCGCATTGGCCTGGTGATCCACTCCACTGCCGGATTCGTGGACCCCGGTTGGAAAGGACATCTAACGCTGGAACTAAGCAATCTGGCGCGGCTGCCGATCACCCTTTACCGCGGCATGAAGATTGGGCAGATATCCTACCTGGAGCTCTCGACTCCGGCAGACCGACTCTACGGGTCAGCGTCTCTGGGCAGCAAGTACCAGGGGCAGACCGTTCCCACTGCCAGCCGGTTCAGCCAAGACTTTGAGACCAAGCCAGGAAAATGAGCCACATGCAAAGGGCCGTCCAACTGGCCCAAGAGGTAGTTGGGGCCACCAGCCCAAACCCATCTGTGGGCGCGGTACTTGTTAAAGATGGAGTCGTAATTGGTGCCGGGGCCACCCAGCCACCGGGCCAAGACCACGCTGAGATCGTCGCCCTGAAACAGGCGTCGGAAAACGCTAAGGGTGCCACGCTATACACCACCCTAGAGCCCTGTTGCACCTGGGGCCGGACTCCGCCCTGCACCAAGGCCGTCATTGCAGCGGGTATCACCGAGGTCCATATCGGAGCCATTGATCCCAACCCTGATGTCTCTGGTAACGGTCAAAAAGAACTGGAAGCCGCCGGCATCAAGGTCGTTATAGAAGCGGTCGAAGGCACCCGTGAACTCTACGAGGCCTTTGCCAAGCACATTGCCACTGGCACGCCGTTCGTCACTGTGAAATACGCCATGACCCTGGACGGCAAAATAGCCACCCACACCGGCGATTCCAAATGGGTGACGGGGCCAGAGGCCAGAGGCTACGTCCAGCAGATGCGCCGCACCTGCGATGCCATTCTGGTTGGAGTAAATACCGCTCTGACCGACGACCCCTACCTGACCTCACGGGACGACGCTGGCAACCCCATAGATCGCCAGCCGTTGCGGGTGGTGATAGACAGCGTCTGCCACACTCCGGTTGGTGCCATGATGTTCAGACAGCCAGGCTCCACAGTCATTGCCACTACCCAAGCGGCACCGGATATTCGCGTGGTGGCGTTGGAGCAGGCGGGTGCTGAGGTTGTGGTGCTACCGTCAGGAGCGGACCAGCGTGTCAATCTACCATCACTCTTAGACTATCTAGGTGCCAGGGGCGTCTTGAATCTTCTGATTGAGGGCGGGGGATCTGTTCATGGGGCGTTCTTCGACGCAGGGTTGGTGGATAAGGTTTATGCCTTCGTCGCGCCGATGATCGTCGGTGGAGAATCGTCTCTGTCTCCGGTGGAAGGCTCCGGAGTAAGCGTCATGGCCGACGCCTGGCAATTGGCCGAGACGCGCACTGAGCAAATTGGCCCGGATTGTCTCATAATAGGTTACCCACAGAAAAAATCTCAGGAACAAACCCACGCTGACCTAGACGGCGATTATGACGACGACCTCGAAGATGAACTAGCAAGTCCTGAGACCCAATAACCATCCCGGAATAAACTCGCGGGTTAAGAAACATGTTTACCGGAATCGTAGAAGAACTGGGCGTAGTCGTTAAAATCAGCGATAACGCCATGACCGTCCAAGCTTCAAAGGTCACAGAAGACCTGAAGCTTGGGGACAGCATCTCAGTCAATGGAACCTGCCTCACGGCCGTCAATTTTAGCCGAACCGAGTTCTCCGTTGATCTGTCGCCGGAGACCATGAGACGGACCTCACTGGGCCAATTATCAGTGGGGAGCCCAGTGAACCTGGAACGCGCGCTCCTAGCCACCGACCGTATGGGCGGGCATATTGTTCAAGGCCATGTGGATGGTACCGGCCGCGTTATGTCTCGTAGGGTAGATGGTGACTCAATATTATTTCGCATTAGAGTCCCAAAACGACTTAATCCCTATATAGTTGAAAAGGGGTTCGTCGCGGTTGACGGTATAAGTTTGACCGTGGTAAAAAGAGGTGCCTCGTCGTTCACATTGGCTGTGATACCATACACGCTGAAGAATACTAATTTGGCTTCAGTATCTGTTGGAGACCGGGTGAACCTAGAAGCAGACATCCTAGCCAAGTATGTAGAGAGTCTTCTGGACCGGAAATACGGTACCGGAGACAAACAGTCTTAAGGACAGAATTATGCCTCTGTGCAGTCTTGAAGAAGGACTCGAAGAGTTAAAAGCGGGCAGGTTCCTCATCGTTGTTGATGATGAGAACCGTGAGAACGAAGGCGACCTGGTCATGGCCGCCGAAATGATAACCCCCGAGGCCGTAAATTTTTGCGTTACTCACGCCCGTGGTCTGCTCTGTATGCCGGTTATCGGTGAGCGATTGGATGAACTTCAGATTCCTCTGATGGTCATGGCCAACGGCTCAGAAAAGAACCAAACCGCGTTCACCGTCTCAATTGACTACAACGTGGACACCACCACCGGTATCTCCGCTGGAGACCGGTCAGCAACCATCCTGGCCATGCTCGATCCTGCGACCAAACCAGATGAGTTCACCCGCCCTGGACATATATTCCCGCTGCGGTATCATCCCGGCGGAGTATTGGCCCGCGCGGGCCACACTGAAGCCGCAGTAGATCTCTGCGAGATGGTGGGTATGTACCCCGCCGGTGTGATCTGCGAGGTTATGGCTGAAGACGGCACCATGTCTCGGCTGCCCCAATTGGAAGAATTTGCTGAAGAACACGGACTAAAGATTCTCAGCATTGCCCAGATAATAGCCGAACGCCGCCGCACGGAGCGTTTGATTGAGCGCGTGGCCGAGGCCCGCCTACCAACTCGCTACGGAAAGTTCACGGCTCTTGCCTACAAGAGCCATGTTGATACCGGGGAGCACATTGCCCTGACCATTGGCGAATGGACTGAAGATGAGCCTGTCATGGTACGCATCCATAGTGAGTGCCTGACCGGTGACGTGTTTGGCAGTATGCGTTGTGACTGCGGCGAGCAGATTGACCTTGCGCTGAAACAAATTGCAGAAGAAGGCAACGGTATCTTCCTCTACATGCGTCAAGAAGGCCGTGGCATTGGTCTGCACAACAAGATCAAAGCCTACTCCTTACAGGACCAAGGTCTGGACACAGTGGAAGCCAACGAGACCTTGGGCTTTGAGCCTGACCTACGGCACTACGGTGTCGGGGCACAGATTCTCCGAGATCTGGGTGTGCGCAAGCTAAACCTGCTGACCAACAACCCCAAGAAGGTTGTCGGACTTTCTGGGTTCGAACTGGAGATCGTTGACCGCATCCCGTTGGAAGCTGAAGTAACCGACGAGAACCGAACCTACATGACGACCAAGAAAGCCCGCATGGGACACATTCTAGGCAACTGCTAACCACCCAATCACTGCAAGCCAAAAAGCCCGTCCTTCCTCGGAAGGACGGGCTTTTTTTATTCCCTCGGACTGTTTTCCAGAACCGCATCGACCTATCTCGTAGCTGCGAGTTTCTAACTTTCCCCTACAGGTAGCCGTATGGCAAAGAGGGTGCTCCAGAACTCACCGTGTGGATTCCGGCCTTCTAGTCGCTGGTTTTTAACCTGCCGGTTCTTGTGGCAGATGAAGTCATCATCGCGACCAAACCATGTGATGGTTTACGTGGTAAAACGGGTTCTGCCTCAGCCAAGGCGGGTTACAAACCCGCCCCTACGGTTGTGATTGCCTCGTAGTCTAACCAGCCCCCACCGTCATTCCTGCCAAGGCAGGAATCAACTGCGCCACCAACTTTGAAGTACGTTGGGTCCGGCCAGCCATACGAATCACGGAATAGGTCCGCTGGCTTATTCGCCAACTTTGGACATCAGGTAGGCTTCAATGAACTTATCAATGTCGCCGCCCAATACCGCGTCAGGGTTGGTGCTCTGCAAGTTGGTCCGGTGGTCTTTCACCGACTTGTACGGGTGGAGCACGTAGCTTCGTATCTGGTTGCCCCATTCATTGGCTGACCGTTCGCCCCGCATGTTGGCCACCTGTTTGGCCTTTTCCTCGGCCTGTCGCGCTAACAGCTTGGCCTTGAGAATGCGAATGGCAAACTCCCGGTTCTGGTGCTGCGAACGCTCGTTCTGGCAGGTAACAACTATGCCGGAGGGGACGTGGGTCAGCCGAACTGCGGAGGCCACTTTTTGTACATTTTGTCCGCCGGGGCCACTAGACCGGAATGTATCCATCTTGATGTCTTCCGAGCGTACTTCCACCTCAGGGTCGTCCTCGGACGTGGGCAGAATCTCCACTTGAGCGAACGACGTCTGACGCAGGTTGTTGGGGTCAAACGGAGAGAGTCGCACCAGCCGGTGGACGCCTTGCTCTGCCAGTAGATAGCCAAAGGCGTGGGCTCCGCCAATCTCCAATGTCGCGCCACGGAGTCCTGCTTCTTCACCGTAGGAGAGGTCCATCACATCCAGTGGGCGCTTCCAGTTCTCAGCCCATTGGCAGTACATCTGCAGCAGCATCTCGGCCCAGTCTTGGGCGTCGGTACCGCCAGCGCCGGCGTGGATGCTCACAATGGCCGGGCGGTCATCGTAAGGGCCGGACAGGGTTAGGTTGATCTCTTCTCTAGCCAGACGTTGGGACAAGTCCGCAGACTCAACCTCCAACTGCTCCTGTAGAGAAGCATCGTTCTCTTCCAGGGCCATTGAGGTGAGTTCAACCAGGTTTTTAGAGCTGGATTCCAGACCGCGCCAAAGGTTCACGGTATCCTTCAGGCGGCCCAGTTGTTGCATTTTCATCTGCGCGGATTGGTGGTCGTCCCAGTAACCAGGCTCGCCTGCCTCGCGCTCCATGACGCTTATGGCGTCTTCTTTATTGGCCAGGTCAAAGACGCTCCACCAACGACGCAATCTTTTGATCGAGGGTCGACAGGTGTTGTTTCAATTGCTCCATGGCCAATGTTTTCTCCAATTTAGTTCGTCGTTGGTACGTCAGGTAAAGGGCCAAATTTCCAGGCTCTCTACT
>Ga0209402_10003694_pt1 | contig 14481 bp, 17 predicted proteins | sample ArcticOcean_MG_C_3_FD_187437 | JGI IMG/M metagenome (GOLD analysis project Ga0209402, IMG submission 187437) | Marine microbial communities from western Arctic Ocean - ArcticOcean_MG_CB8_126 (SPAdes) (version 2) | ecosystem: Environmental > Aquatic > Marine > Oceanic | place: Arctic Ocean... | reverse complement strand
AGAAGAAGAGTGATCCAGTAGTCATTGCCAAAAAACCCTCACCCACAGTCATAGGCACTTCTGAGAAGACACCTAAAATAAAACCCAAAAGAAATATTTCTCGATCACCCTCAGTCATAGGTACTTCTGAGAAAACACCTAAAGTAAAACCCAAGAGAAAACCATCCCCATCAGTCGTAGCAAAAGTCCCTCCCAAGAAGACAAAGCCTGAACCTCCAGCCCAGTCCATCTCAGCGTCAGGGTTTTTTGTATCCAAGCTGGGTCACATCATTACCAATGAGCATGTGGTGAGGAACTGCAAAAGCGTGACGGTAGGAGACAACTCAAATAAACAATCTCCTGCAAATGTGGAGGAGAAAGATAAAAGGAAGGATCTGGCCCTTCTTAAACTCTCCACCCTAACGATGGCCTCAGCTGAAACAAAGTCTCTAATTGAAAAACTGGGCATCAAGGTGGTTCCGCTGGCGTCTGATGGATTGTTAAGATCTGAAGATGTCGAACTGGGAGAGAGGATAATGGTGTCTGGCTACCCATACGGAGACATCTTCAGCAATACCATCAAAGTCACTGGAGGAATGGTCAGTGCTGTACGTGGCATGGGAGATGACTCAAGCCAGTTTACGATGGATGCAGCGGTACAGAAGGGCAGCAGCGGCGGCCCCATTTACGATGAGAACGGAAATGTCGTTGGAGTGGTTGTTGCCAAGCTGGATAGGGCGAAGGTGGCCAAGCGTATCGGGTCAATGCCAGAGAACATGAACTTCGGAATTAAAGCATCTACAGTGCGACAGTTTCTCAACGCATCTGGTCTTCCCACCAAATGGTCTAAACGATCCAAGAGTATCTCCACCAAGGAGATTGCCAAGATTGCCGAGAATCAGACATTGATGGTGGTGTGTCATCAGTGAGGACAAAGAACTCTCCCTCACCAACTAACTTCAATTCTTCCCCACTTTATGTCATCATCACGGAATGAAACGATTTCTGCCAGTTCTGATGGGTTTTGTATTTCTGTTGTTGTCCTCAACAGAGGGGTGGATTGTGGGTAGTATTGGGATTCTAATGCATCGGGAATTTTGAACTAGCAAATTGATTTTGGCCATTTTCTATTGGCAGCCTTTGGAGATGAAATCGTGAATGCAATTCAAACACAATTCGACACACCCCTTGTAGATAAATTGGAAATTCGGGTGGTTGTAGATTCTTTTTACGATCGTTTTCCTCCTAAACTCGAGCATCCTTCCGTCAAGATTGAACAGACAGGTCGATTGCCTGGAAGACAAATGACATCACTCGCTGGCGAATGGGGCCTTTCACTGCATCTTTCCTCCCGTTGGAAGGGCGTCATTTCAGAATATCTTTTGGATTTTGGTTACACACCGGAAATAATCTCCCGCAACTTTGATATATTGGGAATTGATCCAGAAAAGATAAAAGGACTGATCCTAAGTCATGGCCATCGGGATCACTTTGGCGGTTTAGATGGCTTTATTAAAAATTTCCGTACGCGCATGAGAGACGACATTAATCTCTATGTGGGAGGTGAAACGATATTTCGGGAGAAATGGATTGGTGGAAAGGATGTTGAACCTCTTCCTTGGGGCGCAATTGATCGATCCTCTTTAACGGCTTTAAATGTTTCGCAAGTCTGTTGTGAATCTCCCCAGAATCTAAGTAGCGCATTTACTAGCGGCTATATTGAACGTACGTCATTTGAAACTGTCAGCGGCGGGACATTGGTTGAGGATGAGGAGGAGCATTTTTCTGAAGCCGAAAGGCGAGGAAAGTTAGTTCTGGACCAACACCCAGATGAACATGCAACCTGTTATTTGGTCCAAGGACGGGGGCTTGTAGTAATTTCATCCTGTGGCCATGCCGGCATTGTCAACACGGTCAAGACAGCCTTGGCAGTTGCCAACACAGACCAACTACATGCGGTCGTTGGGGGCTTTCATTTGGGTCTGGCTCCCGATGACTATATCGAGCATACAATAGATGAATTGGAAGCCATGGACCCAGACGTCGTACTTCCGATGCATTGTACAGGAGCCAAGTTTTTCGATCGAATGCGGATTAGGATGGCCGAGAAACTGGTCACTTCAAACCTGGGAGCCTTATTTACATTCGGGACATAGGACACATGGGCGAGTTCATGATGCAGACCATCACGACGGTCGGTTAAATCCAATATCTCGCAGATGATCTTGATCGGGTACGTGGTCTTCATATCATTCTGGCCGTGCCCTATAATTTTGCTGCAAATCAAAGGAGGGTGCTATACTTTACCTAATCCGACATTCTGAAACCAACTAACTTCCCGAAGCTAAGATGACCACTCTAATCGAGCTAAAAAATATCGAGGCCGCACGCGCCGCGCTTCCAGTGGACGTTCGGCGTACACCAATCCTTCCGTTAGCGCGCGAATTTGCCGAGATTGGGAACGAACGGTGCTTCCTGAAGTGCGAGAATCTTCAGGTAACCGGCGCCTTTAAGATCCGGGCGGCTTTCACCATGCTCAATGCCTTGCCAGAGGATGCCCGCAACAAAGGTGTTGTCCTTGCCTCCTCAGGGAATTTTGCCCAAGGTTTTGCTTATGCGGGGCGCACAATGGGCGTGCCTATCACCGTCGTCATGCTGGACCATACGAGTGTCTACAAAGTCCAAGCCACGCAAGACCATGGCGGCGAGGTTTTTTTTTGTGGCACCGATGCCCTCGAACGCCAGCCGACTGTGGAGCGACTGGCCGTCGAACGCAGCATGACCGCCATCGACACTTGGGAAGAGCCGCCGATCATGGCCGGTCACGGCACTATTGGGCTCGAGATCGTCGAGGATTTCCCGAATGTGCAACAGGTTCTGGTTCCGGTCTCATCCGGCGGCTGCGCGGCAGGAATCGCCACTGCTGTGAAGGAAAGACGGCCCGATGTTAAGGTTATCGGCGTGCAACCCGAGCACGCCAACGCCGCCTATATGTCGCTTGAGGTCGGAGCGCCAACGACAATCGATTATTGGGATACGATTGCGGATGGGCTTTCGGCCGTCCGCCCAGGCGAGTTCCCTTTCCTCCATCTTCAGCGCTATCTCGATGACATTGTGCTGATCCGCGAGGAGGATATTGCCAACAGCTTCTGCATTCTTCGAGACCGCGCCAAGATTGTCGGCGAGCCGGCCGGCGTTGTTGCGACGGCGGCATTTCTTGCAGACAGGATCGATACCTCGTTGGCAACGGTCGCCGTTGTAACCGGCGGCAATGTCACCACCGAGACGACACAGCAGCTCACGGAAATGGCCGACCAATAGAGCCAGTCTCCATGGACAGCGCCCCATCATTGAAGCGACGAAAATCTTCGAGACTTAGGCCTCTTCGATCCACCGCTTTCGGGAGTAAAGCGGACATTAAACGATAGGGCGCCGAATGACTGCTTTTGACCCTTGGCCGACATTAGGCGTGACAAGGCACGTAGTCTTCTGAAATCGGGATGGTTCCTCAGGTTGGGGCTTAGACCGAGTTTTGCTCAAACAATACGGTTTCTAAGCGTCTTGGTGAGTCCCCACCAACTAACTTCAATTCTTCCCCACTTTATGTCATCATCACGGAATGAAACGATTTCTGCCAGTTCTGGTGGGTTTGGTGCCGTAATGGGAATTAAAATTTTTGATTGTTATATCTATCCTCTTAAATCAGGCGGCAGCATCAGAGTTGAAAATCTTGAACTAACTCAAAGAGGTCCTAAAGACGATAGATTGTGGCTGTTGGTTCAAGACCAAGGGCCAGATAGGGGGAAATTCATTACCCAGCGTGATAAAGGCTGTGAAAAACTAGCTCTTGTTCAAGCATTTCCGGATGTTAGCGGGAATATGAAGTTCTCAGCACCCGGTGGGCAAGAACTCGTGGTAAGTCAAGATGAGTTATCTTGTTATGACGGTTTTGTGCATGTATGGGGGGATGACTGTGCAGCCATCGACGCTGGAAATGTGGCCGCTCATTGGTTTTCAAATTATATAAGGAAACCTTGCAGGCTTGTAAAATTTCCGGACGATTTTATCCGTTCTACCGACGCAGCTTATTCTCGGCAAGGGGATCATGTTAGTTTTGCTGATGGCTTTCCTTTGCTTGTTACAAATGTGGCATCGCTGGACAAACTAAGCAAACATCTACCACCAAACATAGAAATTGAAATGGAAAGATTTAGGCCTAATATAGTTCTGGAAGGGGCCGAACCTTTCGAAGAAGATGTTATTCGTGAAATAAAAATTGGAGATGTAGTTCTGGAATTTGTAAGACCGTGCAGTCGTTGCAAGATAACAACTATAAGCCAGGCTGAGGGCGCTTCTACATCGGATGAGCCGCTCAGAACTTTGGGCCGGGTGAGGAGAGGAAAAGGGGACGGATTGGAGGGCGTGTTTTTTGGACAAAACGCTATTCCCAGAAAGTTAGGTGTAATCAAAGTAGGGGACAATGTGGAGATACTTTCAAAAAGGCCTCTGCATCCAGCTCTTAAAAATGGAGGAATTGGTGCACAAGGAACCATTGATCTACCTAAACGGTAATATTGCAGAAGTCGAAGAAACCCGAATTTCGCCTTTTGACCGGGGTTTTTTGTGGGGCGATGGAATCTACGAGGTGACTCCGTGTTTTGGTCGCAATCTTTATCGTCTCCAGGATCATGTGGATCGTCTCTACCGGTCTTTGTTGTACGTTAGAATTGATCCAGGCCTTTCACCGTTAGAAATGTCTCGGAAACCGAGCGACTTCTCTCAGAAAACCAGGAGCGATTAGGAGCTAATGCAATGTACCGGGTGGGGCATTGGGTGACACGTGGCGTTGACGATCCCTCTATGATGACTAGTGCTGCTGGTCCGGCAACTGTAATGATTTTTTTAGACCGGTAGACACGTCGGCAATAGCTTGGAATCACGCCAATGGGATCAAATTGTCTGTGTCGTCAGTGCGCCGAAACATGATGAAAACTTTCTGGTTTACTGCACAACGCTTGTTTAACTCCCTCAAATTTATTTATTTTTACCACTAATTAACTCTCATCATCCACCATATTGGTCCAATAAATTGTATGAAAATAATACATGGTTTGACTCAAGTTCCTAGCGCCACCACGCTGAAAAGTGTCAAGAAACGAACAATAAATTTGTTATCGTAGTCAATAAAAAGTCGGAAAGTATTACCGGCAGGTGTTAAAAGAGGACAAAATTAACGCAGATAAGGTCGGGAATCTAGCCTTGCTGGATCACCGGTCTAGCAGCAGTGACTCAGCGAAGCAGTCTTGCTCTCTAAACATTAAGGGCACTCGTCGAAACGTCATGGAAGCTAATAATGAGCCCGCCGTCGGAATTTCTGTCCCGACATTTAATCGCATTGATCTCTTGGAACGTTGCGTTGCATCATTAATGGAACTTGATTATTCAAATTTCATCGTGCGCATTACTGATAACGCATCAAGCGATGGAACTGAGGATTTCTGCCGAGATCTTGCGTCTCGTGACGATCGTTTCCGATATTTCCGAGGTGATAAAAATATTGGCAGCGTTTCGAATTTCGCTTGGGGACGTCAGTTATCTAATGAGCCTTATTTTATGTGGCTCGGCGATGACGACTGGGTCGAACCAGAATTTCTCAAAGTTTGTCTTCGAAGACTCGAGGAAAAACGAGAGTTGGTGCTAGTTTCGGGTGTTGTAAATTATGAACGTGCTGATGGGACAAAATTCCAAGGAATTCCACTAACCGGAAATAGTGCCGACCCACGATCACGGTTCATTGAGATGCTAAGTACTGTAATTGATGCAGGCGGATACTACGGCGTTTACAGACGATCGGCCGTCAAAAATATTCCCATCATCGTTACTTGGGGTTCGGATTATTTATATTTATGCGAAACCGCTTACAACGGTCCGGTCGAAACGATTTCTTCTATCAACTGTTATCGAAACGATAATACAAAAGACTATCCTATAGCCGACATGATGCGGAGCGCTCAGATGCCTGCCCAGCAAGCGGAAAATCCGTATGGCGCAATAGCTGCTTTATTCTTTTGGCGCATTCTGTGTGGCGATGTATATAAAGTAATGGATTGGGAGGAAAGGTTAAGATTTGCTACACGGTGTGTAAACATCATCTGTTCCCGATGGACTGTCCTTGAGCAACCTTCGCTAAATGAATTAGTCGGGCAAATTTTCCCCAATCTCGATATCCCGTCTGAGTCGAGGCGTATTCGTAAGTATTTAGCCCAAGAAGTACTGAGTATCGGTAAAAATGGAGCACCCAGTGCGGACGTTACAGACTTAGCCGAGTTGGTGAGGAACGTTTCTAAATTATTACTTGATGACATTTCCCTTTAAAAATCGGAAATTCCAACACTCAAATCTCTGTGAGGGTTTTGGCAGAGGCGTTGTCACATTAACTGACAGCGGACGGAGAGATTCCTTGTCACTGTTTATTAGGCAGCTACACTTGCACATTCCCACACATCAAACGCTTCGGCACGGTATTGCTTGAAGGTGGTTCTCTTGAGTAGATGGCGTTGTACATAAAAGATGTTGTAAGTGGTGCGGGGCGATTTTCTTTGAAGGTTTCGCGGCGGTTACCGCCCCGCAATATTAAAAGGGTATCAAACGGATCTCGACGGTCGCCCATCTCCATTTCCGGGGAACCGCCCCAAAGCGGACCCTGAAAATACTGTAATCTGGGCATTTTTCGTATCAAGAGGCTTGAATTCTTGATGCAAGAACTTAGTTTCATGTGGTCACAGACCCACGCATACGAACCTGGATTGGCCGGGTTGATGTTAGGAGGAAAGGATAGATCATGCTGACGCTACTCTCCCCTGCAAAAAAGATGAATATGGCCCCCACTGAAACGGGTGTCTCGATCACACAGCCGCGCTTGCGCGATGATATGAACGAGCTTGCGATCGTCGCCAAAACCCAGACTGCGGAAGACCTGAAACGTCTGATGCATATTAGCGACAATCTCGCTACCATGAATTTCGAGCGGTTTCAGGCCTTCAATCTCGACAATAGGAGCAATACCGCCAAGCCTGCCGGGCTCGCCTTTGATGGCGACGTCTATTGGGGGCTGGAGGCTGACAGCTTCTCCGAGGACACGCTCTCTTATGCGCAGGATCATTTACGCATCCTCTCAGGCCTTTACGGTGTTTTACGTCCGATGGATGCGATCCAGCCTTATCGCCTTGAGATGGGCACCAAAATGGCGAATGGCCGCGGGAAATCCCTCTATGATTTCTGGGGCGCACGCATCGCCGATCAACTGAATGTGGACCTTGCCGATCATGCCGACACAACCGTGGTCAATCTCGCCTCAAACGAATATTTCAAGGCTGTGGATGCCAAAGCGCTTGGACGGACGGTGATCGGGGCGAAGTTCCTGAACGTGAAGGATGGCGAGGCCCGCACCCTCATGTATTACGCCAAGCATGCGCGCGGTACCATGGCACGCTGGATCATGGAAAACCGTGTGGATCGGGCTGATGGCTTGAAAGATTTTAATGCCGGTGGCTATACCCTCGACGCGATCGCCTCAACGGGCAATGAACTCATTTTTTCCCGGCCTCAACCGCCTAAAAAAGAGTAAGAGAGTTAGATTCGGCTGTGGTGCATGGTGCGTGATGCGTGATCCGCGATGAACTTCAATTCTTCCCCACTTAATGTCATGATCAGGGATTGACCGCTGCTGTGAAAAAGTAAACTCAAGATTTGGGCGTTTCTATTTTGGCCAGATGCGACGTGCAACCATGGGGGATCCTGGGGCATGTATCGTAGTTGATACTATTTTATGACTCCAACTATCTTTTTCCAATCCTTTGGCCTCGTGCGGTATCTCAAAGTCGTTTAACCGTCCTTCAAGGGATTCAAATTCGTACATAACCGCATGCTTTGCCCACCCAGCCACGCTCAGTAGTTTCCGAACGGTCATGCAACTGGGCATCTTTGCCATCGCTGGAAGACGATATTGCGCATACCATTTACCCAATGCAAATTCGGCGTCATTGCTACTTATGCAAAACGATCCAAACTGCAGCGCTGGACCGGGGATGTAGCCATTGCTTTGTCCATTTGCCGCGGGCCCATCAATCCTTTTTTCTTCGCTGAATAAGCACGTTCGCCGGTTAAGCTGCCTACCTAACATAAGCCGATTTTCTTCGGACAATTCGAAACTTTCACAAAATACACTTGGGTTTAGAAATGTGTGGGGCGAATCACCCGCAACAATCATCACAAATTGCGTTCCCACGGGCACATCTTTGTCTGACGGCCTGACAAGGGTCTCTTCATATATTTTCATGGCGCCACCGCCGTGCACGCTTTCATAATGAGCAACCCATCGATAGCCGTCACGCGCTGATAATTCAGGCAGGTATAATTTGTGAAGCCACGTTAAATAAGTGTCACGTTCACTTGGCAAAACATCGTACCAAGTCGCCCATATTCCATGATCCAATTCTTTCTCCCGTAAGTATAATTATGTAAGAGAAGTGGCACTGTTATGTACCCCCCCTGACACTAAGGGCTGTTTAGTTAAGCTATCGACAAACCCTTATCTTGCCCTGATCGGGACAAAGATTCTCGTATGATGCCCCATCAAGAAATTCCAAATTGCCACCGCATCGGATCACCAAGCCCTTGTGAGCCTTAATCTTTTTGCAATTTTATAAATGCAGATCGAAGGATTTTCAATCCTTCGATCTGCACACCTTTCTGTCCAAACACTACCAGCCTAAGCACGTCCATATCAGTAGAGTGACCGGGCTCAATAAATGTGGAAACCCCATAACCGACACCCTGTTGGCATTCGTGGTACAAATTAAACTTCACGCTTGGATACAATTTGGGTGCGATGCATCCTGCGGCGCATGGCAGGGTCAAACGCATTGCGACGATGCATGGTGCAACGATTGTCCCAGATGACTAGATCGCCGAGACGCCAATCCTGATGCCAAGTAAATTGTTCTTGAACCGCATGGGCCCAAATTTCGTCTAGCAAGGTCTTGGACTCCGAATGGCTCATGTCCATGACATAGGCGTCTTGGCGACGCCAGATAGAGGACCTTTTTCCCGGAATCCGGATGGATGCGGACGGCTGGGTGCACCGCGCCTGGCACTTGGGAGGGATCGGTGATAGCGAAATTCTCAAACCCCCGTCGGGCAACGCCATCGCTTGATTTAAGCCGAGAGTGTAGGAGACTAATGTCCAGCGCCTTGCGTTTCAAGGGCGCGGGGAGCCCCTCGAAGGCAGAATACATATTGATAAAGCTGGTCTCCCCGCCGGTTGGTGGAATTTCAAGCGCACGTAAGGCGCTACCATTGGGGGGGCTTTCAAGGAATGACGCATCGGTATGCCATTCGAGTTCTCCATCTCCAAGATCACCAATCACCTCTCCGTCTTCCACGACGTTGGAGACGACGGTGATCTGTGGCGGCAGGGACCCGGCACGCCCCCCACCATTGTCAACGCCATAATCACGCGCAAGGACGCCGGCAGGTGTCAGTTCGATCTCGCCAAATATTCTGGAAAAAGACATATGTTGATTATCCGTAATCGGCTGTTCGCGTAGGCGAAGCACGAGATGATCAAACCATGCTTGGCGCAATAATGCCGCATCCGTCGCCGATAACTCAGCCGATGGATCAAGGCCCTGAATATCGGCCCCAAGACCCGCATCAAATGGAACAATAGCTATCGCCATCCAATATTTATCCTTTTTAAGGTGCGTTGTGTGACTAGCCAGTAAACAGTTCCTGAGGGCGCTCGACTGACGCCACTCATCGTGTATCCGTTTCATAAGACCCAGGAATTAACGTTTCCGCGTTTTTCGTGACCTTCCTTTTTCGCGACCAGAACCACCAGACGAGGAAAGGTGTAGCAACAATCAGGAAAACCGTGATTGGCCTTTCAAAAAGGATAAAACCAAAAATATCACCTCGCGCTAAGGATAACGTCTGGCCGTAAGAGTTTTCTAATGCGGGTGCCAGGATGAACGCCATAATGAATGGGACAATATCCATGTGGATCTTTCGGGCGACATAGCCCAGCAATCCAAACAGCGCAACATACGCTAAATCGAGAGTGCTTGACCGAACCGCGTAAGCCCCAGCGAAGGCAAATACCAACGTTAACGGCAGCAGCAAGGATTGGCGAACCGTGACAATTTTTGAAAACCACGGAATTGCCAAATATCCAATAATGACGAATAGAAAATTTGCCGCCACCATTGCCAACAATATTGCGAAAACCAATGGTCCTTGTTCGGCCATCAATTGCGGTCCAGGACGTAGACCCTGGGCGACAAAAGCACCCAAGAGAACAGCTGTGGAAATATCACCAGGAATACCCAGTGTCAGAAGTGGTACCAACGTTGGACCATTGACAGCATTGTTGGCAGATTCGGAAGCGGCTATACCCTCCAGTTCTCCTTTGCCAAATGTTTCTGGATGTGACGACGCATGCTTGGCGGCAGCGTAAGCAACAATCGATGCAACCACTTGTCCGACACCCGGAACCATTCCAATCACGGTACCAATGCCCGTCGACCGGAAAATCGTTCGGATACATCGTTTAAATTCAGGAAATTTGAGCCGTTCCCCCTCGTACAAACGAGATTTTGATAAATCACGACCCGGCACTGGTTTCTCAATGGCGATCAGAATTTCTGGTATGGCAACGAGACCAATTAGCATCGGCAGCATAGGGATACCGGCTTTCAGTTGGAAGCTGCCAAAGGTAAATCGGGTTACCCCGTGAAGAATGTCCTGACCAACCATGGACGCCAAGAACCCCAGGCTCAACATGGCGAGCCCTTTGACAAAACTGCCGCGACTTGTCGCCGCCACAACAATTAGGCTCAGCACTAATACGGCAGCCAATTCAGGTGGACCTATCAAAAGAGCCACCAGGGCTATCGGTCCTATGAGTAGGATCGTAATGAGGTCACTGGAAAAATCACCAATGGCGGAGGAATAAAGCGCCATCTCAAGGCCTTTTCGGGCTTTGCCTTTCCGGCTCAGAGACGGGCCGTCGAGGGTCGTAATCATTGCCGCAGCGGTTCCCGGCATGGCGAGAAGAATGGCTGGAATGCTCCCACCGTACACACCGCCTTTATAAACACCTATCAGGAAGGGAATGCCGATCAAGGGATCGAGAAAAAATGAAAACGGCAGCAACACCGCCAGGGCCATCACCGTGGTCAGGCCCGGCAAGGCACCTATCAGCATACCTAAAAACAAACCACCCGACATCATGAGGAAAATATCGAACCGGAGTAGAAGTCCAAAGCTGGCGAAAAAACTATCAACCATTGGCGAATTGGACGGTCTTTATCATATGAATGATATCCCGAGATCCAATGGAAACGGAGGCAACGACACCATCAGCACTTGAGTGAACAGATTGAACATGAACAACGGTACTACCAAACTGACAAATGCTCCGGCGATAAGATTGCGATTTCCGTAATACGTGCTCAATATGCCGACAATTAGCGCGCTTGCGACCACAAATCCTAGCGGTTGTAAAAGAAACGCGTAGGAAAATATTAGCCCAAGTGAGACGGCAACTCTGATCAACATCCTACGGTCAATGGCCTTGAGGTCATTCTCCTCGACCAATCTAGAACTCACTCCAGTCAACAAAACACCAACAAAAATGATCAATGTGGCAACAATTTCCGGAAAGATGGACGGATCTAGATCCGCGGTGGTTTCCCCGATCAACCGCAATGGCTGTTCAACTTGATGAGGGATAATTAGAAACACGACAATACCCATGACAATAAAAAATAGGCCGATTATCGTATTAAAGTTAACGAGATGGGATCTTTCAGAATTGTCGTCTTTGGCGTTGCTCATCACACCCCAATTTCTTTTAATCCGGCCCGGGTAAAATCACCGCCGTGCAGTTGCCATTTGCGCCGGTTTTCAGAGCCAAAGTTTTCTTACTCAGACCTTCCTTAACCGTCGCGACATCTTTACATAAGATCGACTAGCCGAGTCGGTAAAGTGGTGTCAGGGTGCTACCGGAGCCCCAGATCTCCCTAGGATTCTCTGGTTAACCTTAGGACCGGCAGCACCTCTCTTAGGATTACAACAGTTCCCTAGCGTGCCTTTCCACCCGTAAGTTCGTTGACCAACTTCTTGAAAAACACTTTCTGTTTCGGACGAATATCCCGTTCATAAGCGTCACCACCAATATAGTCGGCGTTAGAACCAATCCGCTTCATTAGCTTCACATAGGTCTTGTCCTTCTGTACGTCAGAAAATGCCTTTCGCAATTTCTGCACCCGGTCTGCTGGGGTGTTGCGAAGACCAAGAACGATGAACCGAACGACGCCGTAGACATCTGGAAATCCTAGTTCCGTTGTTGTGGGTACGTCTTTAAAAACCCTCTTGTCTCCCGCCGTCGCAAGGGCTCGAACACGATCTCCTTGAGCGGTAATGACTGAAGGAACCTGCCCGGTGAAGTCGGCATCCCCGGATAACAAGGCTTGCATGGAGGGACCGCCACCTCTATAGGCAATGTAGTTCACTTTAAGCTTATTGAGTCCAAATAGGCTGCCCCCCATGAGCATCGACGGACCCCACTGACCGCTATGGGCCAACTTCACTTTCCCCGGATTGGTCCGCGCGTGATCCATTAAATCCTTGAGCGTTTTGAATGGTGATTTGCTTAGAACAACAAAGCTGAATCTCGCCGTGCTGAGCTGTGCCAGGGCCGTAAAATCGCGATTGGAATCATAGGGAACGCTCGCAACAAATTGAGGAATTTGATCGGTCACGTCAGCAGTATAAAGGAGAGTATACCCGTCCGCTTTCGCACGGGAAACCTCCGCTGTCCCAACCTGACCGGCTGCACCTGGCACCAGCTTTACCGTCATGGGAACACCGATATGGTTGGAGATAACGCTGGTAAGGACCCGGGCACTCAAATCTAACCCGCCGCCCGCACCCGACGGTACGACCAAGGTTATTGGTTTATCCGGAAATTCAGCTTGTGCCGTGCCGCTGACGGCGACTGCGGCAACAAGTGTCGCAATAAATGGAGTCCAAAACATTTTAAACATGTGTAAGTTTCCCTTAATTTATTTTAATGGCTATCCACCGCACGCGCTCTAACCAAATTGATCATTGCGCGTGATGATGTGAAGGACAAATGACGGATTGCTCTCCTCGGCTCCGATATTGGTGCTCGAGGAAATTCTCCATAGAGGCCTTCGATTCACTTAAGATTGTTAAACATTTTTTTTGGATTATCAAGCGGTCTATCTTGTAAAACAGGTTGGGGTTGGGGTTGGTCCTATTTCCCAAAATTATGATTTGGAAAGTGTTGTCCTAGAATATATTTTAAAATAAAAATTACAATATTACCGGGTTTAAGACCGCTAAACTGCATTAGCGATCGTTTCCAGGGCCAGGTCTAGAGTTGCAAGGTCAGGTTTCAACTCCCCTAACTTGACACGTCGTGAAATGTCTACCGTCACAGCACCCAGTGGCACCGATATGGAACAATTGTACCAAAGAGTAGGCAACCTAGATGCCTTGCTGCCAATCAGTCCAGTTTTGGCTCAGGCATTTCGTCAGGCCAATCTTGGAGAATTTTCTCTAGGTACCGCTTAAAATTCTTTGGATCGACTTTAACCGCACCGCCAACAGACTCAAAATCATGGCTTTCAAGGTCCAAATGTAGCGAGTCATGGAATCGGGTCCGCATATTACGCCAGCCGCACAAAAGGGTCAGCTCAACGATTTCCGGTTCGGTAAATTGTTTTGCTAGGATCTCAAACACATCGTCGCGATCTTTTGCCGTGTTTTTGGCTACATGTTCAGCCCAAAGAGCCGCCGCCTTCTGGCGTCCTGACAACACCCCAGATTCCATATAGCCATCAGACTGGATATCCAGTATCTGCTCATCCGTAAGTCCGTTCGCTTGACCAAGCGAAAGTGTGTGGGACAATCAATAGGCGCACGTATTGACGCTACTGGTTTTGATATCGGCGACCGATTTTATCTTGCCAGAGAGAATGCTTCCCGCACCCTCGCGTTGCATGGATGCGACAATGCACGAAATGAACTTCGAAATATGTGGGATATGAGCCATCAGAGATTCGGAATTGACAACACCGGACCCGCGAAACAATAGACGACTTGCATCTATGTTATTCCTAACCGCTTCATTTGCGGTCTCTAAATTTACCAAACTTACTCTCGCCATCCCTCGAATCCTTTCATTGTTTTGACCTGCTAGAACTCTCGCCCGTTGTGCCCCGCTAGCTTCCAATAAAATATTTATTCTTCAATTCATCCTACTCTTTCTGAGCTCTACCACCAGAAAATCGATAAGTTAAACTGTCCGTCGTCATGCAATTGGAACAAAGAGTGGGCTGATCTAAAGGAGTATCAGGTTCATCTTGTTGATTATATTAAGCGGCGTACTTGCAGTATTGCAAGCGCCGGGCT
>Ga0209402_10003693_pt1 | contig 14486 bp, 10 predicted proteins | sample ArcticOcean_MG_C_3_FD_187437 | JGI IMG/M metagenome (GOLD analysis project Ga0209402, IMG submission 187437) | Marine microbial communities from western Arctic Ocean - ArcticOcean_MG_CB8_126 (SPAdes) (version 2) | ecosystem: Environmental > Aquatic > Marine > Oceanic | place: Arctic Ocean... | reverse complement strand
GGTTTAATGATGGAAAAATATAATGAGTTTGATTCATCAGAAAAACTTGAAGTTGTTCAAGCAATGGCATCCCGCCAAATATATGCACGGCGTCTGAGTTGGGCACTACAAAAGGGATCTTTACCAAAGAAGGATATACCAGCATATACTGCCAGGCAACTTCGTCGCGTTCTTGGAAGTGGATTCTTAGAAGTATGGGGACCACTACAAAAAGAGACATCTGAGAATATGGCTGCAATGGCAGAATATAAAAATATGTTAACAAATGAAAAAATTAGTACAGCTGATCCAGGAAAGGGTCGATACATATTTGATGGACTCTGTGGGGCTTGTCATGTCATGTATGGAGAAGGGGGCATTTTAGGTCCGGAGCTTACAGGTGCAGATAGATCAAATATTGACTATCTATTAAATAATGTTATGGATCCAAGTGGAATTATACAAGATGATTACAAAATGGTAATGATCACAACACGCGATGGTCGTACTTATGCTGGAAATATTGCAAATGAAAATGATCGATCTATAACCCTAAGAGTGGTTGGCCAGGATGCTGTTGTCATAAGTAAATCTAGCATCCAATCCATGGATAGCTCAGAGTTATCTATGATGCCAGAAGCAATGCTAGATGATATGTCTACTTCACAGATACTTAATCTATTCGCTTACCTAATGTCCAAAAAACAAGTTAAACCCATTGTCCATTAACTGATATTTGGTTTGATTATGTTGATATACCAGCATAATCAATGGAAGTTAGTTTACTTTAATTTATCTTTTTAATACTTGAAGATGTCTACAAAAAGTAGCAATAGCGCAACAGTTACGAGTTCACTGTATGGAAGAACTGCTACTGGGGAAGTTATTGATATATTCTCATGTACTAATGAAAATGGTTTGGTACTCAAGATGATAACCTATGGTGCGACTATAGTCTCACTAGAAGTGCCGAACCGTGATATGCAAAATTCTAATATAGCCCTTTGCTATAAATCTTTTGAAGATTATTTGGGAGGCCAATCTTATTTTGGCTCAACAATTGGTCGTTATTGTAACCGTATTAATAATGCGCAATTCAGTCTAAATGAGAAAAAATATACCCTAGCGATAAATGATAACTCAAATCACTTACATGGTGGGAAACAAGGTTTTGATAAGGTAATATGGGATGCAAGTCCCATTATTGACAGTGAAGGTGTTGGGATAGAATTTCAATATAGAAGTATTGATGGTGAAGAATGCTATCCTGGTAATCTAGATGTCACAGCGATCTATATGCTTACAAATAGCAACGAACTAAAAATTATATTCTCCGCTATGTCCGATAAACCTACACCGGTGAACCTGACAAATCATAATTATTGGAATCTCGGAGGTGTGGATAGTGGGGATATCCTAGACCATGAATTATTCATCAATGCCAAGAAATATCTTGCAATTAATAATAGTCTAATACCAACGGGAGATCTTTTGGATGTAAAGAATACACCTTTTGATTTTACTTCATCCCGCAGGATTCGGGAGAGGATGAGTCTGATTCCACAGATAGAGAGTCTTCCAAATGGATATGATCACTGCTTCATTCTAGAAAATAATCACCGCGACTTTAAAACTGCTGCTATTGTAAAAGATCCTCGCAGTGGTCGATCGATGGAAATATTTACGACACAACCAAGTATCCAGTTTTACTCAGGAAATTTTCTCGATGGTAGTCAAGGTTGCGGTGGCTATCGTCAGTATGATGGCTTTTGTTTAGAAACCCAGCATTATCCTGACTCTCCAAATCAGCCGGAATTTCCTACTACAATTCTGATACCTGGAGAAAATTATTATCATGAAACTATTCATCGCTTTTATAATGAATAGAACATCTTGATTTTATTATGAATACTTAGGAGTACGTTATGCTAATCAATATTGATCCCATATTATCTCCCGAATTATTGAGTATCATACGCTCAATGGGACATGGGGACAAGTTAGTTTTATGTGATGCAAATTATCCAGCCATCTCTACATCCAACAAAATTATTCGGATGGATGGGGTAAATATTCCTAAAGCAGCGAAGGCAATACTATCTGTTTTTCCATTAGATAGTTTTATCCCAGAACCTGTTAGAAGAATGGAGATTGATAGTAGACCTGATGATATTAATGATGTACATAAAGACTTAATTGAAGTTGTTAAAAAGGTTTCAGGATTAAATTGGCATGTTGGTTCAATCGAAAGACAAAAATTCTATAAAGAGTCATTAGATGCATTTGCGACGGTCGTAACGGGCGAGTCAAGACCATACGGGTGTTTTATATTTACTAAAGGAGTTATAAAGCCTGATGGAAGTGTCTGGATCCTTGGTGAAGATTAATTCCTATGATTAATTTTATAATCAAGAAATCTATTTGAAATAGGAATGGTTAAAATTTAAATAACAGGAAGGGTGTAATTAAGAAGCGTGTTAGTCGTGTAGTATTATCCACGCTCGATAAAATATAATATTGCAACTTAAACGGTAGTTATATTATTCGCAGTCTTATCAAAGAGATAATAGGTATTTCACTATCTCGTTGTTATTGATTATTTTAAAATGGTTCTGGCACGCTGCCTGTATATGAGATTACCCTGCCTAAATGCAACTCCATTCCTAAAGCTTCATACCTTTTTTTACCAGAAACTTCTACTTTTAAAACATGGTCTGAACAGGGCAAATTGGTGACCCAAACCGCAGTACATTGGGATGAATCATTATATTCATTTTTTGTATACATATCTCGAGTTTGTACTAATTCACCATCGATATAAGCATTAAGAATACCGCAGCGTTCGTGCAGGTTACCCTGCATATAGATGCAAGAGCCAGAAAATTTAATTTCAATATAATCACCAGCTTTATTAGAGACAAAAAAATCAGGGAAGTGTTTATGTTTTTCCCAATTGCCATATAATTTTATTTCAGGAGAAAGTTCAGGGTGGATTGTAAATACATTCGCGAAAGATAGATTCTTGAATGAGACTTCAAGCTTACCATCAAATTCGTAGTGTTGTGTTTTTATACTGATTTGCTCATTATCAATTTTACCACCATTATCTAAAATATTTTTAAGTGCTAAATCATAACTTAGTTCACTCGCAGAATTTATAGATAAGCTCGTATAATAATAATTCCTATCCATGTATGGATTCAGCTCATCTTTCACCTCCTGCGGAAGTTCTTGGTAGCCGGTAATTACTCCCATAATACCTCCACAGTTTGCTACATTGGAATCCGTATCTTGTCCACAGCGAGTAGAAATTTTTATTGATTCTAAGTAGTCTCCCTTACCATAGAGCAGACCTATTAAGATATAAGCCCCATTAAAATGTCCTTGGATATTAAATTTACCGGTAATTTTATCCTGAATGGTGGGGGGATCAGATTTGGCCCAAGGGCACAGATCGTGGTTCCATTTTTCTTCTAGTTTTTGCCATGTCCATTTCCAGTCATCAGGGTTTTTATCATACCATAAGAGGATATCATTAATTATAGATGAATAATTGCATTTTTCAGGTATCGCCATTTTAGCCTTTTTGATTATGCTAACTATATCATTATCTATATAGGAGTATGTATAAAGAGCAGCTAAAAAAGCACCAGCGTAAAATCCATCTCCATAGTTCATAATGTGTCCAACCTTGTCAGCAATATTTTGAGAAGTCTCTGATAATCCTGGGGAGACTATTCCAATAAAATCACATTCTATTTGAAAATCTATATCATCAGCATGGGGATTATATTTTGGATGACCTGACAGTCCCGGTTTAATGCCTTCAAGAAGATTTTGTCTAGCCTGACCGTTAGCATGCCATAGCAAAAATTTTGATTTGCGAAATATATTGGAAAAATCATCTTGACTTGCATGCAGACCATTATCTCGCATTATTTCCAAGAACGCCATATTGGTATACAGATCATCTTCTTTATGCAGCCAAGTCTTGGGTGCTTCAGGTTGTATATCTAAGCTGCCACTGTAAATAGCGCCCTGTGCATGAAATTCCATTGGTTCACCCATCATAGCACCGTATGATTTCCCGGTCCAACCGCCAAGGATTTTATTTTTTAAATCATCTTTTGTCACATTAAACATCATTTATCAATATTTTTCTGTTATTCCAATGAAAGAATCCAATTTGCATCAATTCTGTGAACAATAGTTTGTCCATGCTTTAAGCTACATTAAGGTAAAATAATCAAACAAGATGAATCTATATTAGGATTCATGATTATAATACCCCTATGGAATTAAATTTAAGCTTGAATTCAACTCTTAAGTGCAACTCAATGACTGGCTGTGAAAGAATCGGAGCCGCCGTAGGCTGCGCACTTTTCCCACCGTGAAAATTAGAAGCATAAATCAACCACTATAGCCAGCTTAAGGTAGAAAAAAGATACGGAATATATTAGTTATTTAAAACAGGACAAACACAATCGAAGATTGCCGAAGTGATTGGCATTCATTAATCGATCATTAGTCGAGAACTTAAACGGAATCGATGAAGTCAGGGCTATGTCTCTATAACGGAAAGAAAGTCGGGACTTTAGGACCATAATAGATAGTGAAATAATCCATGCCATGAAAAGACTTAACAATCGTCCAAGAAAAAGACTTGGGTTCAAAACACCTAATAAAGTATTTTTTGGAGAATCATTCAATGTTGTACTTACTATTTGAATCCAAGAATTTTAACTATCTTGAAAGTGTTGATATAAATAATAATGAATCAACTAGTATCCCTTAAAACTAGGAATATTTATCATTTGCTCTGTTGGTTAGGCATTGTATTAATGGTTAATGCATGTACAAGCATCCTGGATAGAGAAGAGATAAAAATTTTTACAGATATGACAAAAATATTAATGGTTGATTTTCATCATGAACCTAGTAATGATGGTGAATATCATATGTCCGAGAGCATAGGTTCTGGTGTTGCAATCTTCGATAGTAATAATGATGGTTTAGTCGATATTTATTTCCTTAATGGATCCAATCAGAAGGATGGCATCAACAATAAAGTTCTAAGCACAAATGAATTATTTGTGCAGACTAATAAAAATATATTTGAAAATAAAACAGATTACTCTGGATTGGGAAGCACCCAATTTAGTATGGGTGTTGCTATTGGTGATATTAATAATGATGGATATCAGGATGTATACTGCTCTAATGTTCGATCTGATCAATTATTTTTAAATAATGGTGATGGAACATTCTTAGATATAAGCCAGGCTGCCGGAATAAAAAATTCGGAATGGGGTTGCTCTTCTATCTTTTTGGATTATAATCAAGATGGATATTTGGATATCTTTGTTACAAATTATTTGCGCTATGATAGTTTGCAACTATGTACTGACCGGGCAGGCAGGCAAGATTATTGTGGCCCCAAATCCCATAGAGGTATACCAGATGTATTATACAAGAATAAGGGCGACAATACATTTAGTAATGTTTCAGATTTTTCCAATATAGGTAAACTTAATGGCAAAGGTCTTGGAGTAGTTGCTAATGATTTTAATTCAGATGGTTTGCTAGATATATATGTGGCAAATGATGGTGAAGCCAATTACCTTTGGATAAATCAGGGTGATGGTACGTTCTTAAATAAGGCAGTAGTTATGGGAGCGGCATTCAATATGATTGGGATGCCGGAAGCTGGTATGGGGTTAGCTATTGGTGATGTCAATAATGATACAAACATGGATTTGTTTGTGACACATTTACGAGGTGAGACAAATACCCTGTATATCAAAACAGAGTGGGGTTTTCAGGATATGACTGATCAATACAAACTGAACAGAGATAATATCTCCCTTACAGGTTTTGGTACTGGCTTTATCGATTATGATAATGATGCCGATTTAGATCTAATTATAGCGAATGGACGTGTAACTAGAGGGCATTTACATCAAAAAGATCCCAATCCTGACTTTTGGGATTTTTATGCCGAGCCTAACATATTATATAACTATGATAAGCAAGCCGGTTTTGTAACCAATAGATTTGATTGTGGTGATTTTTGCGAACAGATAAATAATAGTAAGGGATTAGCTATCGGAGATATTAATGATGATGGTAAAATAGACGTTGTTATCAATAATGCAGGGGGTCCTGGTAAAATCTATCTCAATACTTCTCCAATTAGGCATAATTGGCTTATTGTGGATGCAATTAATCCTGAGAATAATAGACGGGATATTGGTGGTGAGATCACAGTTTTTACTAACTTACATAAGACCACAAAATTGGTAGCATACGGGTCAAGTTTTCTTAGTTCAAATGATGCCCGAGTTCATTTTGGTTTAGGTATTGACTTAATGGTACAAAATATAATGGTAAAATGGTCTGATGGTTTGGAAGAGGATTTTGGAGAGTTTGATATTAATCAGCACATAAGGTTAGAAAAATTGACAGGTTCAATACTGCAATAGCAAAATGAAAAAGAAGCAATCATCTAGGTTATCTACCATTACCCTAACCTTCGTTTTTTCCTTATTATCCTTCAAATGTAAGACGGATCAAGCATCGGTAACTATTCCGGATGATAGTCAGTTAGAAAAGGTAGAAGTACAAGTCCGCGAAACAATAAGACGAATGGCTGACTCAGTATTGACAAATCCAAATGATGCACAATATTGGGCAGATTATGCTATGCTCTTGGACATTCATGATTTTACTGCGGAAGGATTAATTGCATATCAGGAAGCCGAAAGATTAGATAAAACTAATTTTCGTTGGCCACTTTTCCATGCAATTTCATTACAAAGTTTAGGAGACAAAAAAAACCTAGAATTGTACAAAAAGAGTATGAAGATTGATAGTGGATATACACCAATCTATAGTTTATATGGTAAAGCATTATATGATTATGGCCATATTGATTCTTCCATAGTTTATTTTCTAAAGGCTATGCGAAAAATTCCATGCTCAATAACAGCCTTAAATTATTTAGCTAAAACGTATTTAATTGAAAATCGATTCGATTTAGCAAATTTGATTCTAATAAAAATGAAGGAGTGCGGGAGCACCGGGAAAACATATTATACTTTATTATCCGAGCTGGAGCGAAAAAAAGGTAATACAACATTATCCTTGGATCTCGCTACAAAAGCAAGCGAAATGCCTGTTGATAGTGATATTATGTATAATCCAATTTATGATCAGGTCATTAACATGGGTATTAGTTCTGCCTGGTATCGTTATAGGGCACAAAAATATATGGATAATCAGGCATATGAGAGCGCTATCAAAGAGTATATTGAACTGATAAAAATAAAGCCACTCCCCGATGATCATTTTAACCTTGGGCTAGCATATAACATGATCGGACAATTAACAATGGCTGAGAATCATTACAGGATCTGCTTAAGTATTAATCCCCATTATGGCGATGCATTTGAAAAATTAGCACAAATTTCTATAGATAAAAGCGATATGAAAAAATATTATTTTTACCTTAATGAACTTGGCAAGATAAAGTCTAGAACGGATATTTAAAGGTTCATTATTATTGTGGGTATTTAGATGATTATTAGAAAACAATTATTAAAAAAATACATTAATAAAAATTCACTATTTGAATTTCACCAAACCAGAGAGACCCCTGGACTTTTTATCTTTTTAATTATAGCATTGCTAGTTAGCTCAACAGTAAATAATAATTGTAGGGGGAGAAATACATGGCAAGATGCAATTAACAATTTTGAGTATCTTTACGAAAAGGGGGATTTTGTTGAATCAAAGAAGGCAGCTGAATACGCATTAAAGATAGCTCGGGAAACAAAAAAAAATACAAAATCCAGATTAGTAGAATCTTATATAAATCTTGGAATGGCTGATATATCTATCCAAAACCTTAAATCAGGGGAAAAAAGCTTATCCAAGGCTTTAGAAATAGTGAATAGTGGCTTAGGAGAAAACCATCGGTTATATGCTGTGTGTAATATTCACATTGGGCACCTATATAGATTAAAAAATGATATACCTAAAGCGATGCAGTATTTAAATATCGCTCGCCAATATTTTTTGAAAAATAATGAATTACAATCAGATGATTATGCAAAACTATTAGAGATTATCGCTCAAATTCATTTTTCAATTAGCGATTATAAAGGCTCAGAAAAACTTTATCGTGAGAGCTTAAATATTAGAGAAAAGTTTATTCTTGATAAACAAAACAGTTTAGCACAATGCTCGAATAATTTAGCAGCAGTATTAAGAATTAAGGGAGAGTTGCAAGAGAGTGAGTATTATACAAAGAAAGCTCTGGAAATATGGGAAAGTATTTTTAGTAGTGAACATAAAAATGTAGGCATAGGCTTAAATAATCTTGGGGTTATCTATAAGCTTCAGGCAAGATATGAAGAAGCCGAAACTACACTTTCAAAAGCGTTAATCATTAATGAAAAATGTCTTGGAAAAGATCATATTGAGCTTGCTCCGGATTACAATAATATGGCTCAATTAATGCACTCCAAAGGGAATTATGTACCAGCAGAAACATATTATCAAAAAGCGATCAATATTTTGATGCAGGACGAAGAAGAATATAGATTTGAGATAGGGCAAATTTCTGCAAATAGGGGAGAGTTACATTTTAGTATCGGGAATTACAAAAAAGCTTTAACCTGTTTTTTGGATGCCATCAATCAAATCTCATTTTCAAATGTAGAACAAAAATCAGCTATATTGAAAAGTATGGATAAGAGGCGGAAGCAGATTGAAGAGATTCTAAGTTATAATTTTGATAAGGAATAACATATTTATCTAATACCCGAATAACATTAACAGTATTGAGAGACTTAGAACGCTAACTAATGTACTAAATAAAACATTTTTTGAAACAATATTAATTAGTGAGTTATAACGATAGCTCATATAATAGGTCTGTATGCCTGACGGTAGTGCAGCAGCGAATGTTGCCATGAATGTCAGATCTGGATTTAGATGAAAAACAAATTTGGCATTAATAAATGTAATCAATGGGAAAATAATATTCTTTATTATTGTAAGAATATATATTTTTTGTAGGCTGTTGGTTATACTAATGCCAGCAATTGTCATACCCAGTGATACCAGTACTGAAGGCAGGGCAAAAACGGTTGTTGGTACGAGTAAAGTTTTAAGGCTTGGATGTATTGGAACATTTGAATAGTTGACAATGAAACCTAAGCAAGACCCTATGATTAGAGAATTGAAAAATATTCCTCGAAAAAGATCCACTAAGCTCCTTCTATTGTCATCTACACGATGAATAAGAAATTCAGTTAGAGGGATAAAAATAATTCCCTGTGAAACAGCAAGTATTATAAATGGTGTTGAGTTTCCAGGACCAATAACAGATAATATTATTGGAATTCCAATAGATACAAGGTTCCCGTAACAGGCAGAAAAACCAAATACTGAAGAATCATTACCATTTAGCCCAATAGTATATCTCCCAAAAAAATAAGAGGTTATAAGAATAAAAATTCCTGATATAAAAAAAGTTGAAAAAAAGTGAATATTTATATTTGAGAAATCAGAAAATATAATATTTAGTGCCACTGCAGTTGGGAGGAGAAGATTAAAACTTAAAAAATAAATCTTTTTTTCTACATTTTCACTTATTATTCTCATCCTTTTGAGTATGTATCCGGCAAGAATAAACATAAATGTGGTAAGCACCTTTAAGAAAATATTAATCATTTTTGTTTAGGATCTAACTATTACTGACGCATCTAGATTCCCAAAAGTTATTCCCGGTAAATACTCTAATGCATCGGCCAAATTTCTTATTGGCAGAGACTCTAGTTCAGTCTTGCTTAAAACCCCGGATGGTATCGTTGATTCTTTTATTTTTACATTAGATCGATCACCAACTACCAAAATTTGATCAAGATTAAATTTAGATTTCTGTGATTGTGCAAACGTGTTAAATGGAGTGTGCAAAATCAATAAAAGCTTTCTATTATTCATAATTATCTTAAACTTTATTTTTTCGGTTCTACAATTAAGCCAATGTTGAAAAAAGGCATTTTTAGGGATTAGATTAAAATTCTTTAAAAATACTACTTTTAATTTATTAGTGTTTGGGCAAAGCTAACAAATCTATTACAAATTAATATATAATTTTAATCTTTAACTAAACAAATATTTCTAATAACCGGCTTTGTACTACGCACCTATCTTGCATTGAAGAATATATTGGAATTCAAGATACGATTAGTTGCCCTTGAACTATATTTTAACTATTAATCAACCCTAAGCATAAGTATAGATTTTGTCGATCTTAAATAACTTTTCTAGAACAATAGGATTTCAATTATAATAATAAAATATTTATGGGAATATTAAGTTTAATGATGAATATTCACTATGCATATTTTAATTAATAATACAACATAATGTTATTACCAAAGTTTTGCCTTTCAAAATTTTCATATCAATATTTCTGGCCTTTTTAATGGTTTCATGTCAAAACCAGTCAGAGAAAAGTATCGTTTTTGTTCAAAAGGGTGTCCCGTCTTATTTAGATGTTTTCAATTTTGAGTCAGACAAAGGAGGATATCTTTTAGCAGATAAGGAATGGTCTTCCTTAATAGCAAAAAAAGCGATTTTTGGAGATGATATTGCATTAAAGATTAATTTGAGTGTTTCTGATTTTGATGGGACTATTAAAATAATTTTTGGCACAAACACATTTTCTATAATAAATAACACTGCTGAGAATGGTATTTTTTTGCATGGAGCGTCTATTGGTAAAAGCATTAGACTGGGTGAAACCTCCGATCTTTTACAAAAAGATGTTCCATTTGAATTAACAATTTCCTATGATAATGAAATACTTACCTATAAAATTGATAATAAAGCACTTTATTCAAAACAAACTACGATTCCTCCCGCCGGACTTATGAAGATAATAGGGCAAGAAAATGGTTTTAGAATCTCCGATATCTCTTTTAGAGGAGAGTCAAAATCTTTTGAAGAATTTTTTACGAAGGAATTCCTACTGGATCGAGCACATAAAAGTGTAGCCTTCGTAGCATCAAAAATTAAAAATGATCCAAATAGGCCTTCCTTCCATTTTCAACCACCAGCAAACTGGAATAATGATCCGAACGGTCTAATATTTTTTGATAACTATTATCATCTTTTTTATCAACATAACCCTTATGGAGATCATTGGGGATGGATGCACTGGGGCCATGCCCGAAGTAAGGACTTAGTACACTGGGAGCATCTGCCTATCGCGCTCTGGCCTTCAATTGAGAAAAATGAAAGACACTGTTTCTCAGGAAGTGGCTTTATTAAAGATGATGGTAGCCCCGTTCTATTCTATACTTCCATCGATCAGCAGTGGAAGCCTGAGCAATGGTTGGTTACACCAGTAGATAATTCTTTGTATCAATGGGAGAAATACCCAGCAAACCCAGTAATGTCCCATGAAATTCACAATGGTATGAAAATTTCTAGTTGGCGGGATCCATTTTTATTTAGGGATAATGGAAAAACTTATATGGTTAATGGTGGCAATGCTGATGGTAAAGGATCGATCATGCTCTATGAAGCCTTAGATCAGGAACTAACAGATTGGAAATTTCTTGGAGTGCCTTTTAGTGGTAATGAAAAAAACTGGGAATGCCCTAACTTTTTCAAAATTGGTGAAAAATATGTATTAATCTATTCTCCGCACGATAGAGTTAAATATTATACTGGCACTATGGACTTTGAGAATATAGAGTTTAAACCAGATTATCATGGGATTGTAGATTATGGTTCTCGTTTCACTTCTGATATTGGTGCTATGAGCTATTACGCACCAAATACTCTATTAAAACAAGATGGTCGTAAAATTTTATTTGGGTGGGTTCCAGGTTTTAAGAAGAACCAAGGTTGGCATGGAGCAATTTCTTTACCAAGAGAGTTGTCAATTGATTCAAAGGGTCGACTAATACAGAAACCTGTAACTGAATTAGAAGTTCTACGCAGTGGACTACGCAACTATTCAAATATTAATATAGGAAAAAATACTGAGAGAATTGATCTTAACTCAACTCAATTTGAAATGTTGATTAAAATTGCAAAAAAGGGAACGGAACATATTGGAATTAGATTATCGGAAGAAACTGGAGAGTCTTTTGAAATTAATATTTCACCGGAAATAATTTCTATGGATAAAGAAAAAATGAATTTAGATAAGGCTCTTGATGAAAAAATAAATTTAGTACATTTATTTTTTGATAATACAATTATTGAAATTTTTGTAAATGAAGGTCTAGTCTGTGCTACAAAAGTTATTTACCCAAATAAAAAGAATTTGAATTTTGAAATATTTTCTATGAGTGAAAAAACAGTTGTAGAATCAATTGATTTATGGGAATTAAATAATTAATCCAATACAAATCTAAATTCGCCTTCTCTATCGAGAAATATATTGATAGCTCTAGGTACCTGTTGGAGCTATAGCAGAAGTGTCATCTGACTATGAAAGCTTGCTCAATCGTATTATTAAGTGTGATGAAATTCTTAACTCAGTAAATATATATTAATTCAATAAATAGGTTTCTTGAAAGGGCCTCTTACTCCAATCGATAAAGGAGAAGTTTTGGCATTGCCAAAAGAGAATGAAGCGGGGAAAAGTATTTTATCAAGGTTCTTTGAGGAGCATATTCAATAGTAAATTAGCTATTACTCAAGCTCTAAGGTTAATCACTTTTAATTTTTTTAATGATATAATTATGCTTTCTGAAAACTGGCCTTTTCAACCTAGTAAAACTCCTTTTTTTTATGGGTGGATTATATTGTTATTCAGTACGCTAGGGATTTTGTTCAGTATCCCTGGCCAAACAATTGGATTGGCAGTTTTTACAGATTCCTTTATTGATGCTTTAGATCTTTCTCGAACTCAACTTTCCTTAGCATATTTTTTTGGCACCTTTGGCTCGTCTCTTTTTTTAACAAAGGCAGGTCGCTGGTTTGATTTATTTGGGGGAAGGATAATGATGACTATTTCATCAATTGCCCTCTCTCTAATGATTTTGTATATTAGTTTCATAGAAGAACTTGGCAGGTTATTTGGTGGATCTTCTGTATTGGTTTTTATATTAATCTTATTCGGATATTTTGGAGTTCGATTTTTTGGACAAGGCGTATTGACAAATTGCTCAAGAAATATACTGTTACTCTGGTTTGATAAAAAAAAGGGACTCGTTTGCGGTATTCGAAGTGTTTTTGTAAGTATTGGGTTTTCATTATCCCCAATAATTTTGGTTGGACTTATAAGCGCTTTCGGCTGGCGCGAAGCGCTATGTATCCTTGCCGGAGTTGGCGGTATTGGTTTTTCTTTAGTCGCTTTTTTGTTTACCAGGGATGATCCGGCATCTTGCAATTTGATGGTTGATGGAATTGATAATCATTTGGTAGAAGAGTCAAAACAAGAAGTAAGTAAGAGCAAAACTTTAAAATACGTTAAACGCAGTCCAATATATTGGATATATGCATTAAGTCTTGGAATGCATGCAATGTTTGGAACTGCTTTAGTATTTCATATAGTGGCAATTTTCGGCGAGGCTGGAAGGGGGAGTGAAGAAGCCTTCAATTATTTTTTCCCGGCTGCCATTTTTAGTACATTTACTAATTTATTTGCGAGCTGGTTGACAGATAAATATGCTCTTAAGCCTTTTCTTATAACTATGCTAATAGCGTTTTGTATTGGTTCTTGGGGGTTAATTAATCTAGAATATATTTGGGGTTTTTGGTTTCTCGTTATCGGATTTGGAATAGGTGGTGGTTTATGGGGTGTAATATCAAACTTAGCATATGTACGTTTCTTTGGTTCTAAGTACCTTGGAGAGATTAGTGGTTTTGGTACATCAATCTCAGTTTTTTGTAGCGCAGTTGGCCCTGCTGCTTTCAGCTTGGCTTTTGATTATTTAGGAAGTTATACTTCAGCTTTTCAAATCTGTTTAGTATTTTTATTAGTTCTGTTATTCATCTCAATATTTCTAAATCAGAAAGAGCAAGTGAATTAATCTGAGCTAACAAATAAGAATAATAAATAATTGCGCAAAATGATGGATATTTATTTCCCCACCATTTCTTGCAATTAGAGATTCATGGCATTTTGAATAGATGCAGCCACACTTTTCTCCATTAAGGACATCGTCAATAAAAATTTTATTCCCATCACTTTTTCTTCTGGCATATAAATGATTATTTGATATCGAGATAATCTATACACATCATCCCACATTCGTGGGGTTTTTTGTTTGTGGGATGATGTGTAGATTTGGAGATGGTTAGGTATATATCATTACTACTTTTTATTGGGTTGGCTTGGGGACAAAACGAAGATTGGGATATTGATATAGTAGAAACATCACTTTTAACTTATAAAGTAGAGTTATTCTCGGATGGCTATATCATACCATGGGGAATGTCTTTTTTACCTGATGGTGATTTAATCGTAAGTGATA
>Ga0209402_10003685_pt1 | contig 14512 bp, 11 predicted proteins | sample ArcticOcean_MG_C_3_FD_187437 | JGI IMG/M metagenome (GOLD analysis project Ga0209402, IMG submission 187437) | Marine microbial communities from western Arctic Ocean - ArcticOcean_MG_CB8_126 (SPAdes) (version 2) | ecosystem: Environmental > Aquatic > Marine > Oceanic | place: Arctic Ocean... | reverse complement strand
GCGATCCCGCTATAGTGACGAAAAGCGCAAGGCACCTACTTTGGCAGACAACAAGATTCTCTGGAGCCCCTCGGACGAGCGGGTTCAAAACAGCGCCATGTATCGATTTATGAAGTCGCAAAGCTGCGATTCATACGCTGAGTTGCAATCGTGGGCTATCAACAATAGTGCGGCATTTTGGCAGGCAGTATGTGATTTCGGTGAGGTTCGATTCACCAAGGAAGCCAGTGTCGTCGTACATCAGCCGGGAGATATGACGACAGCTGAGTGGTTTAAAGATGCAGAACTCAGTTTTCCCGAACACGTGCTGCGGCAAACCGGCAGTCGTCCGGCTATTATTTTTCGCGGCGAGAATGGCGCGAGGCGAGCGTTGAGCTATGACGAACTGCGCTCGCAGGTCGCGAGTATAAGTGCCGGGTTAAGAGATGCGGGCGTCGTGAAAGGCGATCGCGTGGCAGGGTTTTTGCCGAATTGTCCGGAAGCCATCGTTGCGATGCTTGCGGCAACGAGTATTGGCGCGATCTGGTCTTCCTGTTCACCAGATTTCGGTATTAATGGTGTGGTTGATCGCTTCGGACAGATTGCACCGAAAGTCTTGTTCTGCGCAGATGGCTATTTCTACAATGGCAAGCGATTCGATTCGCTGGATGCCGTCGGGGGGGTGCTAAAACAAATTTCCAGCATCGAAAAAACGGTTGTCGTCCCGTTTACTCGCGACGACGTGGACATTGGCGGGCTGGGCAATGGTGTTATGTGGCAGGACATCATGGTGCCGAATGCGCGCTTGAACTGTACGCCGACGGAATTCAATCACCCCCTATACATCATGTATTCGTCAGGAACGACCGGAGTCCCCAAGTGCATCGTGCATGGCGCGGGCGGCACCCTGATTCAACACATCAAAGAACATTCATTGCATTGTGATATAGGGCCTGGGGATCGAGTGTTCTATTTCACCACGTGCGGTTGGATGATGTGGAATTGGCTGGTCAGTGCGCTAACGGCTGGTGCGACGATTATTCTCTATGATGGGTCGCCGTTTTTGGACGATGGGCGAGGCCTATGGAAAATGGCTGAAGACGAAGCCGTAACGGTTTTCGGAACCAGCGCCAAATTCATTTCTGCGCTGGAGAAGGCTGGCGTCAGACCTCGCGATGAGTTTGATCTGCCGGCGCTAAAAACGATTCTTTCCACCGGCTCTGTGCTGGCGCCGGAGAGTTTCGATTATGTATACGACGCGATATCTGCCGAAGTTCAATTGTCATCCATATCCGGCGGCACCGATATCATCAGTTGTTTTGCCGGTGGCAATCCGTTACTTCCAGTTCGCCGAGGTGAATTGCAGTGTTTGGCGCTTGGTATGCAGGTGCAAATCTATAACGACGACGGTGAAGCCGTCATCGGGCAAAACGGCGAGCTGGTATGTAGTAATGCTTTTCCGTCGATGCCGGTCGGGATTTGGAATGACCCCGACGATCAAAAATACCATGCGGCTTACTTTGACCGATTCCCTGGCGTTTGGGCGCATGGCGACTATGCCGAAATCACGCCTAACGGCGGAATGGTCATTTACGGTCGATCGGATGCGGTGCTTAATCCCGGTGGTGTCCGTATCGGGACCGCTGAAATATATCGGCAAGTGGAAAAATTAGACGAGGTTTTAGAAAGTATCGCAATCGGTCAGGATTGGGACGACGATGTGCGAGTGGTCTTGTTCGTACACTTGCGAGACGGCATTTCATTGGATGCAGCGTTACAAGGCAAAATTCGAGCGGTAATTCGCGAGAACACAACGCCGCGGCATGTACCTGAGAAAATTGTAGAGGTTGAGGAAATTCCTCGCACGATCAGCGGCAAGATTGTGGAACTGGCAGTGCGCAACGTCGTGCACGGGCGGGCGGTCAAGAATATGGATGCACTGGCAAATCCCGACGCGCTGCGTCACTTCAAAAATCGACAGGAATTGGCAAGTACATGAATGATGCAAAAATGATTGGGACTGTGGTCGGCCAAGGGTCGGTACAGGCAGAATGGATTGATATTAATAGCCATATGAATGTCGCGTACTACGTGTTGGCGTTCGACTTTGGGATTGACGATCTCTGGACGCAATTTGGCATTACGGACGACTATCTCGAGCATGAAAAGGGTTCTACATTTGCCGTTGAGTGCCACATTGAATACAAGAGCGAGCTGTTACTCGGAGACCCTTACGTCATCACGTCGCAATTACTGGCCTATGATGAAAAACGCGTGCATCAGTTTCAGCGCATGTACCACGCCGAGCGAAAGCATTTGGTCGCAACGGCCGAATGGATGAATCTGCATGTTTCCCTGGAAACGCGTCGAGTCACTCCATGGCCAGCAAAAATTCTGGAGAGTATTGGCGCGTTTGCGGCGACTCAGCATGACCAGACAAGACCAGAAGGTCTGGGTAAGAAAATGGTGGTTAAGAAGCCGCTTTATACTCTCTAGCGGGAGTCGTTCCGAATGAGCGAAAATATGCAATATCTCATGGCCATTGATCAGGGGACGAGTAGTAGTCGCACCGTGGTTTTTGATAGTCACGCGACGGTTATAGCGTCCGCTCAGCAGGAGTTTCCGCAGGAGTATCCACAGCCCGGCTGGGTTGAGCACGATCCTGAAGCAATCTGGGAGTCGGTCATTCGCGTCACCTGCGACGCGTTGGCGAAAGCCGGAAACGTGAAAATCGAAGGGCTGGGCATTACCAATCAGCGCGAGACGACATTGCTATGGGATCGCGACACTGGTCAATGCATTCATCACGCGATTGTTTGGCAGGATCGTCGCACCGCGGGTTACTGCCAGCAGTTGAAAGAGCAGGGCGCCGAAGAGGTCGTTTCTGCGAAAACAGGCTTGCGCCTTGATCCGTATTTTTCTGCCACGAAAATAGTCTGGATGCTTGAGAATGTCGTCGGGGCCCGAGCATTGGCAGATGCCGGCCGACTGCTGTTCGGAACGATCGATTGTTTCCTATTATGGCGACTCACGGGTGGTCGCGAGCATGCGACTGATGCGAGTAATGCATCAAGAACCCTTCTTTTCAATATTCATTCGCAGGTGTGGGACGAAGAGCTTCTGGCGCTTTTCGATATTCCGGCATCGATACTGCCGCAGGTCAAAGATTGCGCTGATGACTATGGGGTAACCGACAAATCCACGATTGGTCTCGAAATTCCAATTTGTGGTATGGCTGGCGACCAGCAGGCGGCATTGGTCGGTCAGGCGGGATTCGCACCCGGCGTCACCAAGAGTACCTATGGGACTGGATGCTTTGTGCTTGCCAATACCGGTGATCGACCGCTGCAATCCAATAACAATTTATTGACTACCGTCGCATTCAGGCTCGATGGAAAGGTTACTTACGGGATTGAGGGAAGTATTTTTGTCGCGGGCTCGGCGATTCAATGGCTTCGCGACCAGCTTAAAGTTATTGAGTCGGCTGCAGATACTGAAGCGCTAGCCACTGCAACCGGAATCACTGAAAATGTGCACGTTGTGCCTGCGTTTGCCGGTTTGGGCGCCCCTTATTGGGATCCTGACGCCCGCGCGGCAATTCTCGGTCTGTCTCGCGACAGCGGGATCGGCGAAATTGTGACCGCAACGCTTCAGGCCGTCGCCTATCAAACTCGCGATCTGGTTGATGCAATGTCGGCCGATGGTGTTCGTCCAAGCATCATTCGGGTGGATGGTGGCATGGTTGCTAACGACTGGTTTCTTCACTTCCTTGCTGACATATTAGATGTGCCGGTGGAGCGACCAACTAACGTTGAATCAACCGTGCTTGGCGCCGCATTTCTCGCCGGATTGCAGTGCGGGGTTTTTGCGTCGACAGATGAAATTGCATCGCTTTGGTCCCGTAACGCAGTGTTTGAGCCCGAAATGGATGATGAGCAAAGAACGAATCTCTACGCCGGCTGGCGACGCGCAGTGGCAAGGGTAAAAAGTTGAACAGCAATTTCGGCGTGTGAGCGACGCTGTCGAAATATTCGCAGTTTAAAATTTTGCGGCAACGATAATTTTTGCGCTTGACTTCAACCCGTCTTGCAAACAATGATTGCTTCCCTGTTCGGGGTCGCAGCCAGGTTTTGACCTCTCATTTTATTGGATTATTCTCGTTTTGCTTCGAGCGTGTCAAAAACTTGGTAAATATCGCATCCTGAGTCGTATCGCGACAGGTCCGATGGCCGACGTATACAGAGCCGCTGATACCATTCATAAAACGCGAGTTGCATTGAAAGTTCCGAAATCGGACGACAATGTCAGTAATGATGATTTCCTTCGCGAAGTTCAAATCGCGACACGCTTGGTACATCCCAATATCTTGACGGTGCAGGACGCGAGTTTTATTGACGATCATTTCGTCATAGCGATGGAGCTGGGTACGGAATCATTGGCTGATCGTATTGAACGCCGAATATCAGGCGCGTACGCCATGTTGATTGCAGAGCAGGCGCTTGCGGCGCTCGCCCATGCGCATAGCAAGAAGATAATTCATTGCGATATCAAGCCCGAAAACTTCATTCTCTTTCCAGGCAATCGTTTGAAGCTGGCGGATTTCGGATTCGCGAAGGTCAGCCTGAGAACGCTGAAGGCATCCGGATCTGGAACGATTGATTATATCGCTCCCGAACAAGCGATGGGGCGACCGAAATTTCAGTCCGATGTGTTTTCGCTGGGCTTGGTCTTATATCGCCTATTTTCTGGAAAGTTGCCCGAGTGGCCATTCAAATGGCCGATGGTGGGTCACGATCGACTACAAAACGCATTCCGCACGAACTTGCGGCGCTTCTACGTAAAGCGATTCAACTTGATCTGGCCGATCGTTACAAAACGGCGGCGGAAATGTACGCGGCATTTCGGCGCATACAACGTTCGACCAAGCGTTCGTCAAGTATTAGTAAGTCGAAGAAGAAATTGTCGAGTAGCTCTAACAAGGGTTCCGCCTGGAGGCGTTTGCAATGGCGCGAATTCCAACGTCAGTTTCGAACTGCGCTGGATACCCGCCACGAGTGTCGACGCTGCGATGGACCTGTTGCTGAAAATATGCAGGGTTGCCCGTGGTGTGGTGTCAGTCACCCCTCTCGCGGAGCCGAGACCAGCATGCCCGCGGTTTGTCCACGCTGCGAACGCGGCGTTAAATCAGATTGGGCGTATTGCGCGTGGTGCTATGGCCCCGGCTTCGAAATCGAAACGGAGCGGCGCTATCCCGATAAGCGCTATTCCAGCAAATGCGCGCGTCAACGCTGCCGGCAACCGCTGATGCCATTCATGCAGTATTGCCCATGGTGTCGAGTCAAAGTCAAAAAAGCGACGAAGATAACGGGCAACAAAGACAAGTGCGTGTCCTGTGAGCATGGTATCGCTCGAGAATTCTGGAAGTACTGCGCGTGGTGCAGTTATCCCGTAGAGCGATGAGCGCGGAGATACTTTTCCTCGATGGAGCAACTTCTGCTGATCAGCATGTTGCCGATATGGGCGGAGGGTCGTTGGTCGCGTATACCGCCCCAGCGCCAGACAAATCCAGTGAGAATGAGGACAGTGTTGCAGCGATTCCTTACGGACCGAATGCGGTTGTTCTGATCGTTGCGGACGGAGCTGGCGGGCTGCCTGCGGGTCGGCGGGCTTCGAGAACGGCCATACAGTCACTAGAACAGTCGCTGTCGTCGGCGAGGGGCGAGACAATGTTGCTGCGCACCGCGATTCTCAATGGCATCGAGGCGGCAAATCAGGCAGTTCTCAGTTTGGTCAATGGTTCTGCAACAACCTTGACGGTAGTGACCGTCGAGGGCTTAAGCTCGCGGAGTTATCAAATCGGTGATTCCGAAGCCATGCTGGTCGGTCAGCGTGGTCGCGTTCGTTACCAAACTATGGCACATTCGCCAACAGGTTTTGCAGTTGAGGCGGGATTTCTTGATGAACGTGCCGCACTGCATCATGAGGAACGCCATTTAGTTTCCAATTTTATTGGCACAACTGATATGCGTATCGATGTCGGCGCCGAAAGAACATTGCATGCGCGAGACACCGTGCTTCTCGCAAGTGATGGCCTGACGGACAATCTGCATAGCGAAGAGATTAAAGAATTTATACGCAAGGGACCGATGATCACTGCGATCGAATCAATGATCAGTCTCGCGCGGAGACGAATGACCGTTGAAACCCTGCATCAACCTAGTAAGCCGGATGATCTTTCAGTGATTCTCTTTAGGAAGCCATTCCGAAAGAACGGCTAGGCGTGAGCGCTGCCTGATTAGCTGGCCGGCAGCGAAATATCGACCACCAATCCACCTTCTGCACCATTGCGCGCACAAATTTGGCCGCGATGTAGTTCGATTGCTCGCCGCGCGATAGCGAGTCCAAGTCCTGTTCCATCCAGACTATTCGACTCCGAAGATTCGCGAGTGCGATAAAACGGCTCGAATAGCCGCGGCAAATCATCGTCACGCACGCCGGACCCTGAATCGCTGACGGAAATCGTGGTGTTAGTTTCTCCGCGCTTAATTGCGACACGCACTTCGCCATTCGGCGGACTGTGGCGAACTGCATTACGCATCACGTTTTCGATCGCACTGATGAGCGCATCAGGGTGACCGCGAATTTCGATTTTCTGCGCGGTGTGTGCAATGACCTTTACGCCTTTGGCTGCATCGGCTTTACATTCGTAGTTAACATTCTCGACGACCTCTCCGATTAGCTCACCCAAGTCGACGACGTCGAATTTTCGGTCAGTACTGGCTTCAAGTTTGGTGTAGCTCAGTATTTGTCCTATGAGAGAGTCGAGCCGCTCCGCCTCGTCGTCCAAGCGTGAAAATTCGCTTAAATCTCCGGCTTTGCGTCGCGCAAGCTCGACGGCGACCCGAATTCGGGCGAGCGGCGAACGAAGTTCATGCGATATATTCCGCGATAGTTCTGTTTGTCGTTTGGCAGCACCTTGTAGCTTGGTTGCCATGGTGTCGAAGTCACGCCCAAGCAAACCGAGTTCGTCACGTCGGTTGCCGAGTGAATCGGCAACTCGTATTTCAAGATCACCGTCGGCCAGCGACACAGTTGCAATTCTTAGTTTGCGCACGGGACTGGAAATCGCGCTCGCGAGTGCGTAGGACACCGCACCGCTAACGAGGAGCGCAAATATGAGTAGGAGTAAGCGGACATCCGAATCTCCCCAGATTGATTCCGGAATTCGCGACGCCGATACATAAAACGTATACGTTTTCCCGTCTCCACCAATTAGTTGTGACAGATGGCGGGAGCGTCGAAGGTTTTGCGGTTCATCACGCCTGGAAAGTCGTGAACGAAGTTTGTCATGATCTCGATGACGGCGATAAGTCCGTTCGGTCCACGTTGACATAGATCGATTAATTAGATCATTGCCTGCTTCATCAATAATGAAAAGCGTGATGCCCCGTGCCGGCTCATAGTCTTGCAACCATTCTTTTAGCGCTATGGGACCGCCGGCGTCCAAGGCAGCGCTTGCCTCAAATAAGGGGTCACTTAAATGGAAGTCTTCAATTGATTCTCGTACTTGTTCCGCGTACCAAAATCCCGCAGTGGCAGCGGCGCTTATGATAATTCCAATAATCAACCAGAAAGAAAGAAAAAATCGTAAAAAGAGACTGTGCATCGCGAGAATTCTCAGCTACCTGGGATCAGCAGGTAACCGACACCACGCTGATTTTGAATGGTTTCATTCTTATTGCCCGCTCTTTCAAGTTTGCCTCGCAAGTTACTAATGTGTGTGTCGACGCTTCTGTCGTAAGGAAGCAGACGTCGTCCGAGGGCGCGCTGGCTCAGATTTTCCTTACTGACAACCTCACCTGGCGTTTCTAGCAGGCAACGGAGAATCTCGTATTCTGTTCCGGTGAGCGCTAGTTCTGTTGCGCTTACAGACGCGCGATGTGTCCGTGAATCAAGCGTAATGTCGCCAAGCTTTAAATTTCTGGATTCGCCATTTTGAGGCTTTGAGCGACGTAAGATGGCTTTAATTCGCGCCAGCAATTCGCGGGGATTGAATGGCTTTGTAAGGTAGTCGTCAGCGCCAAATTCCAGTCCGATGATTCGATCGAGATCATCGCCTCTGGCGGTCAACATGATAACGGGGGTCGTGCTGCTCTGACGGATTTTTCTAAGCACATCCAGGCCACCAATTCCTGGCATCATGATGTCCAGAATAACGAGGTCGAATTGACTATTGGCGAATTCGAGTAGGCCCTGTTCGCCTGAGTTACAAGCTGAAATTCGTAGTCGGTCGGCCGACAGAAAGTCGCTCAACATCGCGCTGAGCTCCCGATCGTCGTCGATGAGGAGAATAGAGGCCGATTGGTCTGGTCCGTTCATATTGGCATCGTCCGCCAATGGCGTCATGGGTGCAATAATGAAGCTGCTATACTTGACAATTCTTGGCAGAATCTGCGTATTCGCTGACGTTTGCTCACGTGTCCGTGGATACAGTTTGTCCACGAGTCGTCTCAACGACCGAGCTGGGGGTTGGTGGAAATACTAAGAAATATGACTATGAAAAATATAAGCACAATATCGTTAGCGGTCATTGCAATGGCAATTGCTGTCACTGGGACCGTTATTGCCCAAGAGCAAGATGGAAGCGATTCTGGCGCTAAGCGAGAACGTGGTGCCGGAATGCGGGGTGCTCAGGCACGTGACCCCGAAAAGATGATTCGCGGAATCACCCGCCGTCTCGAACTTGACGAGATACAGGTCCAGCAAGTTAGGAATATCATTGACGCGACGAAACCGGAATTCGAAGCCATGCGTGAGCAGGGCCGCGAGAATCACATGGCTCGACGAGATCTGGATGAGTCCGATGCCGATTATGCGGCGAAACGCGATCAAGTGGCGAGCACAAAAAAGGACCTCGAAGCATTGTCGAAAGAGCTGCGCGGTCGCATGCGCACAGAAATAAACGCGGTATTGACGCCCGAGCAACAAGCAAAGTTTTCCGAGGCAGAAAACCATGGAAGTCGCGATGGGCGTAGAAGTCGACCGCGCGATCGCGGAGACGCCGAAATCGGCTAGACGCGTCAGGGTTCAAGAACGATCCACCGGCGCCGCCAGATGAATGTTTTCGTTTGGCGGCGTCGTTGTATTCACGCCCTATGTAAAGTGAATCTTCATTTGACCGACAATCGCCGCCAGCTGAGATTCTTCGGCGTTCGTGTACGACGCCAGATGAACGAAACTTTTCGTTATAAAACAGTCGCTTATCCGGGCGCATGCCGAGGCATTGTGCGCGGCCACCATTCGCCATTCTTAATGCCGTAAGCGCGGTTGCGGAGGCGCTCGGCGCGTATTATGGTCAGGGGATATTCGGCTCGAGTCGCAGGGACACGTTGCCGTCTCCGTTTGATGGAACTAAAGCGCTAAAAAAGCTCTCCAATCAAGCACTAGGCTTCGTTTTGCTCGCAATATTCGAACGCGACGGCCAGCGGAGTAATCGGGCATCTAATTATTAGGGTGGTAAGGCGATGAGCGTGATCAGCCGAACAAACGAAATACGACTGGCGCTGCGCGCTGGCTTTCTCTCCACTTTTGCTGTTCTGCTTTTAGGCGGCTGTGCAGTCAGCATGGGCACCGGCGGATCGTCTGGTGGTGGTATGCCCGGCGGGTCATCAGGCGGAGGTATGCCGGGTGGATCATCCGGTGGTGGCATGTCAGGAGGTTCTTCAGGAGGTTCTTCAGGAGGTTCTTCAGGAGGTTCTTCAGGAGGTTCTTCAGGAGGTTCGTCAGGAGGTTCGTCAGGAGGTTCGTCAGGAGGTTCGTCAGGAGGTTCGTCAGGAGGTTCGTCAGGAGGGTCGTCAGGAGGTTCGTCAGGAGGTTCGTCAGGAGGTTCGTCAGGAGGGTCGTCAGGCGGCGGTGCAGGTGGTTCAGGTGGCGCGGCCGGCGGTGGTGGCGGTACAGATGGAGGCGCAGGCGGTATCCGTGGTGTTAGCGGACCAGTGCCAGGTCCAGGCGGTAGCGGCGGCAGTGGTGGCGCCAATGGTACGGATTGCGAAGGTGGGGCGACGGGCGGCACAGGCGGTTGGGGTGGACCGGATCAAAGCTGCGATGGCAGCGTCGGTCAGTACCCGGGCGAAAGTGAAGCAGATCGAAAAGCGCGACTTGAAAAAACATTAGACGAGTCGGTCGGCGGTTTTGACGAGGTCCTTGCAGAAGAGCAAAGAGAAATTTCAACGGTTGGTCGAAACACGGAAGGCTTTGGTGGCCAAGAGGGTGGTGCAGGTTCAGGACGCGTCGGTTTAGGGTCTCAAGGCTCCGGCGGCAGTGGCGGCGGGAACGGTAGCGGTGGTGCGTCCGGCGAACCCGGGAGCGTAGCGATCCCTCCGGAAGAAAAACAGGCGTCCATCGGAGGCATGAGCGATGAGGAGATCAAATCTCGCACGCCGGAGGATATCCCGGACTTGGTCAGCGAGGATATTGTGGCGAAGCAACTTCGCGAAGCGGCCATTTCTGAAAGTGATCCAGACTTGCGCGAACGTCTTTGGGAAGAGTACCGCTCATATAACGATCTAAATTAGGCCGAATTGAAGACGGTCAGATTTAACCAGGTCAAGATGAATCAGGATCAGCAAATAGAAGCAGAATAATAATATGAGAACAAATTTGCAGTTGTTTGTCGCGTTGATTTTAAGCGCTGGGTTTATGTCTGGTTGCACCGTGTCTGAAGTCATTCACGCGGAAACGTCTCATTTGGATGTTGCTTCACTGCAAATTTCTGAAAGTTTGCTGTTGGACGTTGGAATTCTGAACTTTGACGCTGGTGTACCCAATAATAACGATTCCGAAAAATCACGTATCTATCCTGAAGTTCGTATGGCAGAGGCACGCTACCTGCCTTATCACATCAAGACGACACTTCAGGGGACCGGTTTTTGGGGCGCGGTTCGAGTTGTTCCAAGTCCTGATGTATCGACTGACATTCTTGTTAGTGGCGTAATTGATCAGTCCGACGGTGAATTTATTACGGTTCGATTGAAAGCAGTCGATGCGACAGGTCAGTTCTGGTTCGAAAATTCTTATACAATGCAAACTGGTATTTCTTCCTATGCGGAGTATCGCGACAAAACGCAAGATCCGTATCAAAAAGTATTTAATGATTTTTCTAATGATTTGCACACACATGTTCTGACCATAGAACCGCAAGATGTCGCTCGCATTCGTCAGGTTTCTGAATTGAAATTCTTTGGCGATATGGCACCCGATGTTTTTGGAGAACATCTAGCTCTGAACGATGAAGGGCGAATTGCAGTGCAACGACTACCCGCTGAAAATGATCCGATGGTCGACAGAATGCGGCAGATTAGAGAGCGAGATCGACTGGTCGTTGACACGCTCAATGAGCATTACGCGAATTTCTATTACGGCATTGCTCTGCCGTATGAGGGTTGGCGAAAACGAACGCGAGAACAGTCGGTCGCATATCGTCAGACGCGGCAGTCCGCAATGCGGCGTGCGTTGATCGGTGCAGCAGTTGTCGTTGGTTCAGCAAGCATAAGTACGGATGGCGGTTACTATTCAGCCGAGCGCATTGCGAAGAACGTAGCAATAAATAAGGGTTGGAATACTATCATTAATTCGTTTAGACAATATCGATCTGCGAATATCCATCGCGAAGAAATTAAAGAACTTTCTGAATCGTTCGTTGCCGAAGCCGCACCCATGGTTGTACAAGTGCAAGGCGAAACACTACGCCTGACCGGAACCGCAGAGGCTCAGTATGAAAGTTGGCGAAAGCTACTTCGTGATATATACGAAACCGAAACGGGCTTTGCTGAAATCATTCAGGTAAGCGATCCGTCTCGGGGGCAACTCCAACCACAACCCACCGGATAGATTCGATTCCGGACACTATGATGCGGATCCTCACTGCAGGTGCGCGTCTCGCGGACAGGTACACACTGATACGACCGCTTGGCGCTGGCGGAAATGCCGACGTCTGGCTGGCGAGTGACGACCGGACTGACGCTAGGGTCGCACTCAAACTTCTCAGGTTAGATGCGACTGACGATTCGATGCAGTCCGCCCTTCTCAAACGTGAATGGCGAATTGGCACGCGTCTGATGCACGCCAATATTGTGCGCATTTTCGAGTTTCACGATGATGCTGCAGGTCCTTTCTATAGCCTGCAGTATGTGAGTGCAACGGATATTGGTGTCCTGACGGGTGCGCCCTTGTCCGATTCGTTGCGGCCAATTGCCATGATTGCTGATGCATTACGCTATGCACATGGCAAGGGGGTTGTGCATCACGATATTAAGGCCTCGAATATCCTGCTTGATAGTAGAGGCCTGCCTTATCTAGCCGATTTCGGTGTGGCCGCGGATAGCGATGACCCGATTGAAATAAGTGGAGGAGGATCGCCGGTCGCGAGTAGCCCTGAGCAGCTTGCGGGAGGATCGGCGACAGCGGGCGATGATATTTTCGCATTGGGTGTGCTCATACATGAGCTGGCCACAGGATCACCACCTCGGAACGGCGAAATTAACGATGAAGTGGCGGATGGCACAGGTTCGGCGATGCCCGAGCCGGTGCGGATGTTGCTTCGCGACATGCTAGCGACAAACACTGCTAGGCCCAATGCGGAGACCGTGGCGGCGCGACTGGCCGCCGCGGGCTATGCTGCTGGCCCGGCGAGCGCCAAATACGTGCCGGGCGAGGCGGTGGATGCGGAGGTTGTGCAATCGGTAGCGGCGGAGCCTATTCAGCGTCGCCAGTACCAGGCAAAAGCGGATCCCGTTGCGTCCGCAACATCGACGGAGGGCATATCGCCTCATACGTTGTATGCAGGGTTGGCAGGCGCTGTACTTCTCCTGCTGTTAGTCGTGTTCGTGTTGCCAAAGTTGTCCATTGAGAATGGGCCTCAACGCAGCGCTGATTCGGGGCTCACGGCAGAGTCGGATGCCGCGAGTGACGAATCAAAGGAAGGCACTGGAGCTGAGGCCACGACCGATACGGTTTCACAAACGGGGCAACGGGAGGTGTCACCGCGACGCGATGGCTCATCAACTGGATTTAACGAAAACATCGAAGACGGTGGTTCGCCATCGGCTACGCAAGTGAAAGCGCAAACGGATATCGCGCTTGGTGATTTGTTATCGCAACTTGAAAGGTTGCGGTATCGAGCAATCGATCGATGGGGAGGGCAAGGCTATCTTGATGCAGTCAATGTCTACGCTGACGGTGACCAAGCCTATATTGACCGCAACTATCGTCTTGCGGGTGAAAGGTACCGCCAGGCCAGTAAGCTGTTGGTGCCATTCTTTGGTCAGATTGACGAGGTATTTGAGGAAACATTGGCTGCCGCCTGGTCTGCCTTCGAAGTCACCGACAGTTCCGAGGCTATTCGCTTATTCGATCTGGCAACGTCTATCACGCCGGGTCACCGTGAAGCAGAGGCCGGGTTCGAACGAGCGAAAAACTTACAGTCGGTATTGACCTTGATGAGTCAGGGCGAGCAACTCGAGAATGATCTTGAGCTCGAGGCTGCATTGTCAGCCTACGCAAATGCTATTGCGCTGGACGCTTTATGGCAACCGGCCGCAACGGCTGTTGCACGGGTGAAAGCTGCAATTAATCAATTTTCGTTTGAGCAAAGAATGACGGAAGGGTTCGATGCGCTGTTCGCCCGAGACTTTCCGTCTGCACGCGCCGCGTTCAATGCTGCGAAGGCTCTGAATCCGAAATCACAGCAACCGGCGGACGGATTGTTGCAGCTCGATCAGGAAATTCGCTTGTCCCAGATTCGGCAGTTGGAAGCGGAAGCGCTTCAGTTGGATTCAGCGGAACAATGGGAAGCCTCAATAGTGGTTTATGAAGATGTCCTAAAGATAGATTCGGATCTTCAATTTGCCCAAACGGGTCTGGCCGTCGCGAATTCTCGCGCCAGATTGCATGGGCGGCTCGCAGATCTTATAGCCGATCCTGATACGCTGAGTGATCAAGTGAATATTCGAAAGGCTACGTCTCTATTATTAGACGTGACCAAAATGGGTGCAATCGGACCGCGGTTAAATGATCAAAAGAGCGAACTGTCGCGGCTACTAAAGCGCGCGGCGACGCCGTTGCAAGTGCAACTGTTGTCCGATAATTTAACTAACGTTGCCATCTTCAAAGTGGGAAAATTCGGCACCTTCGACCAGTACAACATTGATTTACGGCCCGGCGTTTATGTTGCAGTTGGCAATCGATTCGGTTATCGCGATGTTCGTATTGAATTTCGCGTCGCCCCGGAGGTCGAAATGAAACCCATTGTGATTCAATGTGAGGAGTCAATTTGAAATTTAATGCCGTCGTCATTGCGGATGGTGAAGGTGAGCGACGCCTGACTCTGGGTGAGTTGCCTTTAAAAATTGGTGCGGGAGTTGATTGCGAGATCCGCCTTCCTGGGCCGGGGCGTTCTGCCGTTGGTCTGTTAGATGAGCTGGACGGCGAGCCGTTCGTACAGCCAATTGGCAATCAAGGCGCGTTGGAAATCAAT
>Ga0209402_10003684_pt1 | contig 14521 bp, 9 predicted proteins | sample ArcticOcean_MG_C_3_FD_187437 | JGI IMG/M metagenome (GOLD analysis project Ga0209402, IMG submission 187437) | Marine microbial communities from western Arctic Ocean - ArcticOcean_MG_CB8_126 (SPAdes) (version 2) | ecosystem: Environmental > Aquatic > Marine > Oceanic | place: Arctic Ocean... | reverse complement strand
GCGCCGGCTACTGGGATGTTGCTGCTTTCTCCGATGCCTTTGCTCTCGTAGGGGGCGGGGCCGGCGTCGCCTTGGACCAGGATCGTTTCCATGGGCGGGACGTCGGCGGAGGTGGGAATCTTGTAGTCGCCGAAGCTCAGGGTGGAGATGTGGCCGTCTTCCAATTCCAACTCCTCCATCAGGGCGTAACCCAGGCCCTGAATCAGGCCGCCCTCCACTTGTCCTTGGTGGTTTAGCGGATTCAGGATGGTGCCAATGTCGTGGGCGGAGATGATCTTATTGACCGTGATTTCGCCGGTCTCCGGGTCAACATGGACCTCGGCGATCTGGGTGCAGAAAGAGGTTAGGTCTGGGGCGTCGGGCGTTTGGTGGGCCTCCCCGGTTAGCGTTTCAGTGCCGGTGGCGGCGACGACTTCCGCGATGGTCACACTACGTCCGGCTGCAACTAACAGCCCGTTCTGCAGCGAGACCTGGTCCTCTGGCGCGTCCAACAACGGAGAGGCTGCTTCCACCAGCTTCTCCCGCAAGTTCACGGCCGCAGCAACCACCGCCTTCCCAGCTGAGAGCGTGACTCGGCTGCCACCCGAACCAGCGCTAAATGGCATGTTTGCCGTGGTCTCCAAGACGATCTGCACATCTGACGTGTCGAGGGTCAGTTCCTCGGCTACCATTTGGCGTAGGACGGTGTGGGAGCCAGTGCCGGTGTCCCAGAAGGCCATGTGCAGCTCGGGGTTGCCTTCCTCGGAGAGGCTGATCTTGGCTGCGAACTGGCCCGTGCCCTGCACCAAGTCAGTCATGGCCATACCGATTCCGGTGTTGGCTGGTCGAGGTTGACCAACGTTGGCCGCCTTGGCTGCCGCCTCCAGCGTCTCGGACGCCTTTATCTGGGCCCAGTGGTGGCCGATGGGTGAGGCGTCGCCCTCGCGCATTACGTTCTTCAGCCTAAACTCATAGGCGTCCATGCCAAGTTCCTGGGCGATCATGTCCATGTGCGACTCGACGGCAAACACCACCTGGGGCTTGGCCGGACTGCGCATGTGGCCACGGGGGACGTTGTTGGTGTAGACGGTATAGCTGTCGATCTTGGCGTGGGGCATCTTGTACACGCCGCATAGATGGTCGGCGCCGCCCAGGTAAGCCCTGGGCTTGAAGGCCCCGTAGGCCCCGCTGTCGAACACCGCCCTGGCCTGACGAGCGATAATCGTCCCGTCTTTCATCACCCCGGTCTTGATGGTCATCACCGCTGGGTGGCGCGGATTGCCGGCCATCAACTCCTGGATGTAGTCCATGACGATCTTTACGGGGCGGCCCGAGTGCTTGGACAGGTAGTAGCACAGCGGCACATCCATGAACGAGCCCTTGCCGCCAAAGTCGCCGCCGATGGCGGTGGGGTGGAGCACGATGTTTTCAGTTGGAACGCCCCAGGCAAGGGAGACTTGGTCCCGCAGCATGTAGGGGTCTTTGTTATTGGCCCAGACGTTCACCTGCCCCTGTTCATCTCCCTGTCCGTCCGCGGAAGGACTCGCATCGACCAAGCAAGCATGTGGTTCGATGTAGGCCTGGTGCATCAACTGGGCGTTGAAACTGTGCTCAAAGATCAGGTCTGAGTCTTTGAAGCCCTGCTCAATATCGCCCTTCTCCCAGGTCATATGGGCAAACGTGTTTCTAATCCCGGAGGGTGGTTGGGGCAGACCTTTGTAGGACTCCATCTCAGGATGGAGGTTTGGAGCCGACGGGTCCATTGCCTCTTCGGCGTCAAAGACCGCGTCCAGTTCTTCGTATTCTACTTCAATCAGTAGCAGGGCTTCGTCGCAGATGTCCCGGCTCTCGGCGGCGACAGCGGCCACTTTTTCGCCAACGAACCTGACAATGCCCTGGGCCAGTATCGGCATGTCCAACATCCGGCGACCAATCTTGGTCTCGGGGATGTCTTTGCCGGTGACCACCGCATGGACGCCAGGCAGGGCTTCAGCCTTGGATTTGTCGATGCTGACGATGCGGGCGTAGGGATATGGACTGCGGAGTATCTTGCCCCAGAGCATGCCGGGCAGCGACACATCAGCGGTGAAAACAGATTTTCCGGTGACCTTGTCCGGCCCCTCTCCCCTGGTGATGGACTGTCCGATGGCTGATTTGGTGGCCATATTTGACTCCGTAAAATTTTCGTGTGTGCTGGTTTTAGGGCAGTACCACGCCCGTGCCCCGTGGCAGGTCCCAAGCCTCTTCCTGAAGGCCGCGCAGGTAGTCTATTTGCCCGTGGTGGTTGTTCTTGTGGGTAATCAGGTGTCTGAGTGACCCCGCGCGGGTGTGTTCCGGGCGAGACAGGTCCGGTGGTTGGTCCAGGTCAGCATCTGACAGCCCGGAGACGTAGCTGGCCGACCGCTGGTGCACCGCATCGGCGTAGCCCACCAGGATCTCTAAAGACGGTATAGCCAGTTGTCGTAAGCCCATGCGATCGCCGGGGTCTGGGGCGGTGACCGGCTGGTCAAATTGGTCGTGCCAGCTTCCCGTGGCCCAAACGTCTTTGCCCAGGCTGCCAGTCTCGGTGATGCGGGTGTCTTCGTGGCGGGCCAGGTGCCACAGAATAAAGCCGATATTGTTGGCCGTGGGCGCCGGACGCCAGAGCAATTGGTCCTGGGTCAGGTCGTTACACGTGGCCACCAGCCTGAGGTGTACCTGGGCCAAGCAGTCTGAGATGAAATGAACGGCGTCCATAATTGTGCTCCATCGGCTAACAAATTTGGTTAATTGGAATGGCAACGGGATTGGCAATGGGATTATGCCATACCCCGTGTTGACCATGCGTGCTCAGACACGGGCTAACGGCTTGAGGTAAGGGTCATTTTGGCCGACGATATTATCGGGTGTGAGGTAATACTGAACCGGGATTTCAACTTTGAGGCTTGGCAACAAAATTCAATTTAGGGCTGTGGTTAAAAGCGCGCTTATAGTCACGCTTTTTGGACTTTTGTTGGCGGTGTTTTCCGGTACGTCTTCAGCCCAAGATAACGTTGTAATTGGCCGGGGATTCACCGGAGTTGTGAAGTCGGTCAGCCCCGCCAACGGGCTGATGGCCGTGGCGCCCAAGGGCAAGTTATTCCAACTTATTGTGACCGACGCCACCATAATCGATTCTCCCCCAGATACGAATGTTGGACTGGAAGGCCTACTGGCTGAGCTCGGCTTTAAGATTGCCGGAGTGGTTGACGCGCCAATCACCGACGAAAGCGGGTTTGTCCTCCCTGAAGTTCGAATAGCCTCGCGAATCACGCTCGTTCCAGAGCAGACCACCCGTTCCCACCGCCGGACGATTGCCGCAGACAAAGAGGAAGGACACTTGATTGCCGTGGACTCGGATGGTGGTAAGACGAACTTGGTTGGCAACGGGGATGACGTTCAAAAAGGCGAAGAACTCATCGTCTTGGTGCAGAAACCGGGCCGGAACGCGACCGCTGAAAAAGTCTTTGGGTTGATCAAGGCCAAGACTGTGAGTGATCGACTTGAACTTATGGCGAAAGCGGAATCTGACGACCTGGTCAAGTTCAGCATTCTGGCTGATTTACGAGACAAACGAGAGACCGCTCAGGAGGCTCGCCTCAATCAGACTGCCGACAATGTTGAAGCCGGTTTCAGCCAGTTTGTCCTGAGCAAGGTTGAAACTCTGCAAGAGGACCGAGTCGCCAGAGAAGAGATTAGGATCAACGACGGCATCATTGGCACGGGCGTATTTGAGTGCGTAGTGGGCATCCTGGGACGCCAGGTCACCAGTATTGGGGACCTGAACGCTAATGAGAAGAAGAAACTAACCGAGGCCTGCTTACAACCGCCCAAGCCTCCGGAACCCATTCCGGATTTGGCGCCGGTAATTACTATCACCTCCCCCGCAGACGGAGACTCTGTCTCGGCGAAGTCGGTTGTGACTATTACTGCCACGGCCCAAGACGATCTTGGCATCGAGTCGGTGACTTTCAATGTTGGCGGCACAGACCTTGCTCCCGTAACTGAAGCACCGTACCAGGTGGATGTGACAATCCCAGCCAAGATACGTTCCTTGGAGATCAAAGCCACAGCTAAAGACACCGGCGGCAACGAAGTCTCCAGGTCGATTACTTTGAAAGTCACCAAATCCACAGCACTGGGAGTGGTGATCACTAGCCCGGCGGCCAACGTCACCGAAATCAGCTCCGAAACTCGGGCGTCTCGTCCATCAACCGTCTCTGGCGCCAGCCGTGCCATCGCGGAAGGAGACACCATCGGAATCCGCGCTGAGGTCACCGGCCTGGGCGTAATCACCGTGATTTTCAGAGTAAATGGAGTCGAGTAGAACCCCATTTCGACCCCACCTTACGCCATTAAATATTTTGTGCCGTATACGTCTGTGGAGACAGCGCCGTCATTGAAAATCAGCGCCACTGCCACCAACACATTTGGTGGCTCGGAAATAGACCTGTTGAGCGCAGACATCGTACGGAACGTGACCACCGTCAACATCAAAATCGTTACGCCAACCGTGAATACCAAGGTTACGGCCGGAGACACCATAGTCATACGTGCCAAGACTGATAACGATTCCGATATGGCCTTTGCAACATTCTCAGTAGATGGGAAAGAAACGGTGACCACTACTCACCCCTTCACCCATACCTACGTTTTGCCAAGAAAGGCCAGCACCGTTGCGGCAGTCTCAAACGTCCCACCAAACGTGTTTGTTGGGGAGGCGAGACTGGATGGAATACTGGCCCCGGACGGGACCAAGGTGGTTGCTTGGATGGCCGGGTCGGACGCCTCAAAATTAGTGATCAAAGTGACTGATACCGCCAATTCAGGTGAATCAGACACTGCATCACTGACGCTGCTGGTCTCCGGTTCCATCAATGTTGGCGAGACCACCGTGGTCAATGGCAATTACGTCCTGAACGCGTCGCAGCCCACGGGACAGAGTTTTTTGGGTGAACCAATAACGTTTGGGATCGGTGCCAAAGGCGCTGAGCAAACCGGTTTTTGGGAGCAGGGCGCCGCGACGATACTTAACTTAACGGCAGATTAGATGACGATAATCGATACAATTTCAGAGTTTTAATGACGTACCAGGCCCAATTTACCGATATAGAAACTGTTAGTCAACAGCGGAATCGTCTCTTTAGAATCTTTTTTCGATAGTCTTTTGGCAATGAATCTACGGATAGTGCACCATTTAGCCACAATTGTGCCGTTTACAGAATATGTAAAGTCCGGCAATAAACCTGTCCTAGTGTTATTATGGTCTGTGGGGTAAAAACATTGAGTAATTTTCAGCACGACAACATTCGCAATCTGGCCATAATCGCGCATGTAGACCACGGTAAAACCACCCTGGTCGACGCTCTATTAAAGCAGGGGCAGGTCTTCCGCGCCAACCAAGAGGTTGGTGAGTTGATCATGGATAGCAACCCTCTGGAACGGGAGCGCGGCATCACGATTTTGGCCAAGAACGCTTCTGTGACCTATAACGGTGTCAGGATTAACATCATCGACACGCCCGGCCACGCCGACTTTAGCGGCGAGGTTGAACGGATCATGAATATGGCTGACGGCTGTCTACTACTGGTGGACGCTGTTGATGGCCCGATGCCTCAAACGACCTATGTTCTGCGACAGGCGCTGGATCAGAATGTTATTCCCATGGTGGTCATCAACAAGATAGACCGGCCTGAGTCTCGCGTTGCCGAAGTGCTTGAGATGGTTCAAGACCTGTTCTTGGAACTGGCCAACACCGCAGAGCAGCTGGAGTTCCCGGTTATTTACACTTCGGCTAAAGCGGGCTACGCCACCACAAACCCAGATGTGCCGGGCGAAGATATGACGGCCCTATTTGACGCCATCTTAGAATCGGTCCCACCGCCGGAAGGAGACCCAGAAGCTCCACTGCAGATGCTGGTGGCCGCCCTTGACTACGATAACTACCTTGGACAAGTCTCCATGGGCCGCATCAGCAGAGGCTCGCTGAAGCTAAACGACAATGTGGCTTTGCTGGGCCGGAACGACGCCACATCCACCCATCCCCTGGAGCGAATCTTCGTCTACCGGGGCATGGAGCGCGTGGAAGTTCCAGAGGCCAGAGCCGGAGACATTGTGGCCCTAACCGGCCCTGAGGGTGTTTCCATTGGCGATACATTAGCCTCATTGGAAGAGCCGGAAGCACTACCAGTCATTGAGATTGAAGAGCCAACGGTCCGGATGACCTTTGGTGTCAGCACCTCACCGTTCATGGGCAAAGAGGGCGAGCATTGCACGTCTCGCAACCTCCGCGACCGACTGTTCCGGGAGTTGCGTACCAACGTTAGTCTTCAAGTTGAAAGCACTGCGAACTCCGACGTATTTGTGGTTGCCGGTCGTGGTGAACTGCATCTTTCGATTCTGGTTGAGACCATGCGCCGGGAGCAGTTTGAGTTCCAGGTGTCACGTCCTGAGCCTGTTACAAAGATGGTTGATGGCAAGATACACGAGCCCTACGAGATTCTAAATATCAGTACCAATGACGAATACGTTGGTCCGCTAACCGAGTACCTCTCTGGCCGGCTGGCCACACTTAGGGACATGCGCTACGACGAGAACGGCTACGTTCACATGGAGTATAAAATTCCTACCCGTGGCCTGATTGGGTTCAACTCGTTCTTCCTGCGTACCTGCCGCGGTGACGGAGTTAAAAACAGTGTCTTTGCCTCCTACGAGCCGATGGAAGGGCAGATAAAGGAACAGCCTGGTGGCGTATTGGTAGCATCGGAGCGAGGGATGGCCGTGACCTACGGTCTGCTGAACGCCCAGGGACGCGGAGATACCTTTGTTGACCCTGGCACTCAGGTATATGAAGGCATGATAGTTGGCTCCCACCGCCGTGAAGGCGATATTGAGATCAACGTCTGCAAAGAGAAGAAGTTAACCAACATGCGTTCATCCACGGCAGATGTTGCCAAACGCCTGAACTCCACCATCAACATGAGTCTGGAAGAGGCCCTGGAATTCATCTCTGATGATGAATTGCTAGAGGTCACACCCCAGAGCTACCGCCTGCGGAAGATGGCGCTCTCCGCGTTGGACCGCAAACGCAACCGCCGGGGAGATGGTGTCCGCGCCAGAGACTAGACTCTAAAACTTTCATTCACGGATTATTAAAGAAATGCTAATAGCGCCCTGAGTAATTGGGGCGCTATTTTCTTGCATTTTTGTTGGTTACTTTAGAGCTTGCCGCCCACTGTAATCCACGCACGCTGCGCGTATAGCAGATTGTTGGTATTTGGTACACTGGCGGCTGGGAAGCGGAGTGGGATATGATACCGTCTCAACTGAAGCCCCAACCCAGGGAAATAATTTGCTACGGAGAGCGAGATGATCTACGAAGTACGCACCTATGATCTGAAGCCTAGAGCCATTCCCCAGGCGGAAGAAGCCTTTGCTGAGGCACTTCCTCACCGCGAAAAGTACGGCCCAATCGCCGCCTTTTGGCACACTGAGATTGGCCCCTTGAACCAGATTATTCACGTTTGGGCCTACGAGAATTTGGCGGAGCGCGAAAGCGTCCGTGCGGCAGCGGGAAAAGACCCCAACTGGCCGCCCAAAATCACCCCCGGCAACATCTTGAACATGAACTCTGAAATCTGGAACCCAGCCCCTTTCATGAAGCCAATGGGTGGCGACCAAGCCCTTGGTGGAATCTATGAGATGCGGACCTACACCTACGAGCCAGGTGCTATTCCTGAGTTGCTGAGCCGCTGGGCAAAGGCGCTGCCAGAGCGGGAAAAGTACTCCCCTCTAGCCGCTGGAATGTTCACCGAGTTTGGCGGTCTGAACCGGTGGATGCACGTTTGGCCCTATAAAGACCTCGCCCACCGGGACGAGATTCGCGGGACCAAGATCGAAGGCTGGCCTTCCGGTGCCCCTGGCATGATTCGCCAAGAGACTAAGATCATGGTGCCGGCTAGCTTCTCGCCCATGCACTAGGCCTTAGCCGCCTAAGAGTTCGCAGATCAAGAAAAGCCCAGTGAGACAGACCCATGGTTGTAAGACATCACATCTATAAAGTGGATCAACGGATGCAGGTCAAGATTCGAGACGGCGGTCTCCATAGGCCCCCATCAGAGGGGGCCAAGGGGTCTCTGGCTATTATTGCGCCACAGCTGTTTCAGGACTGGACCGGAACCTTCTTAGAACGCGAGCCTGATATTCCGCCGGAATATTACGTGACGGTGGATAATGGAGTGACTGAGACTATCTCTGAAGACTGGTTGGAGCCGGCCCCTTTCGACGCACCGCCGCCTCCGGAAGACTCCAAGCCATGGCCAACCTGACCTGTCATCAGTTTTATTAGTGAATTAAAAAGCAAAGAAAGACTCCCTGAATTAACCGGGAGTCTTTCTTTTTGCTTGTTTCCGGGCCAAGAAGCAGGAGGCCTATTTGGTGGTGGCCGAGTCCAGCAATGATGTTGTTAAAGGACCATGTCCTCTAGATCGGACCAGCGAAACTAGTTGGTCTTGTTGTTCTGGAAAATGCGAGGTAGCGTGTTCAGAATAAGACTCGGCCATCGTCCGAACGGAGATGTGAATCCCGGCGTGTTGTGATTCTGTACCCCAAGGATTGGAACCACTTTCCACTATTATGTAGGCAGGCACGACGACGTCGACCTTAATTGGAATTGGCTTAGGCCCGAGATCGGACGCGCCCATAAATTGGATCGAAGAGACGTCTACCGGAACGGTTATAACAGTGGTTTCCGGTTCAGCCTCGGCGGGTTGTCCCCAAGGTGAAAAAGGCAAACCTGTTGTGTACGCCAACGCGCCAACAACAATCAAGGAAATCGAAAATGTATTCATGCGCCACATGGTTTCCCCAGTGTGATCTGTAACATGTCAATCGAGGTCAGTATTTACAGTTATGGCCATCAGGTAGTGTGATCAAGGTGTGAGTTCACACGATTATTCGTATTTTCCGCCTAACTGTTGACATAAAAACCACTTTGAGCTACCTGTTTACGTTAGGTAACCACATAAACCTAAATAGTAGAAAACCTATATTATTGGCCGTAACACATCGTTTATAGCCAAAATCCGATTTTAATTCGTTAGAAGACCATCAATAGAGTGACGTTTCAGCAGGAGTACCAATCTCGGACGTAGGCCACCCTGAAATAGAACTACTTACTGATTCTTCCAGTTACTACGCAGAATTGCGTTTTGGTGGCACGATTTCCTCTGTTCCGAAATACTCCATCCTGGCCTGTGGGCGATAAGTATCGACATTGGGTGTAGGTCAGCAGACCATCTGGCCCTCGGGGCTGGCAGCAACGATTGCGTAGGCCAGAATTTGGCACGGGCCGAAGCAAGCACGATAGGCGCTGGCAACTCTGCTAATAGAATTGAAGTTTAAATAAATTACTGGATTGCGATATGACGCTTGATAATCAGACCCGCCGGCGGTCCACAAAGACTGGCCTGACCGCCCTAGACCGAGACCGCGTCTGCCCCGGCTATACCCTGTACGCACCTATGAACGGCCCAGGAGATGTGTACCTACTGAACCTGGACGGAGAGGAAGTGCACCATTGGTCGATGCCTGACCCGCCCGGCTTGTACGGCTATCTGCTGCCCAACGGCAATCTGTTCTACGGTGGCAAGCTCCGCGACAAGGAGTGGGACCGGTTCACGTCTTGGAAGCGATTCAAGGGCGGGGTGATGATGGAGGTGGACTGGGACGGCAACAAGATTTGGGAGCACCGCGACAAAGACCACCACCATGACGCGCGGCGGACATCCTCCGGCGGGGCAATCTACCTGACGGTGGAGTTGGTGGCCCCGGACCTGGCGGCCAAGGTCAAAGGCGGAAACCCGATAACGGGCGAGAATGGCATGTGGGCTGATGTCATAGTAGAGGTGGATGGCTCCGGCAAGCGTATCTGGGAGTGGCATGCCGCTGAGCACCTGGATTTGGAGCGGGACGTCATCACTTTCAATGACTCGCGAGACGAATGGAGCCACGGCAACACCGTGGTGCCCCTTGGCGATGACCGCGTGCTGTTCAGCTTCAGGAACATTTCAACTGTCGGGATAATCGACAAGGCCACTGGTGAGATAGTTTGGCGTCTTGGGGGTGAGGTGCTGGCCCAACAGCATGACCCTAGTTTGCTGGCCAACGGAAATATCCTGGTCTATGACAACGGATCGCACAGCGCCAACCACGCCTTGCCTTTCTCCCGTGTGGTGGAGGTTGACCCAAAAACGAACCGGGTGGTTTGGGAGTACTCTGACAACCCGGCCTATAACTTTTTCAGTCCCTACATCTCAGGCGCGCGCCGGTTGCCCAACGGCAACACGCTAATCACGGAGGGTATGTTTGGTCGCATGTTTCAGGTCACACCTGGAGGTGATGTGGTCTGGGAGTACATCAACCCCCATTACCACGAGGACTCGGAAGGCGCAGTTGTGAACCGAGTCTTCCGGGCTACTCACTACCTGCCGGAAGAAATCAGCCAGCTCCAGTAACGCCTACCTGCTAAGGTTTTCCTTTGACTGACTCATACATCTGGATGAAGTTAGCGACAGGAGTGCGGGCTATCGCCTCTCCGATTAGCTCAAGAGGTAGGTCATCAATGGTCTTGAACCGGACGCATGATTTACCCATGTTTAGTTTCTTGCCCGTGGCTTTGTAGCGGTCGACAAACCAGGTTTCATCATCCTGGGTTCCGTAGATGTTCATCAAATACACGGTCATGTAATTCTTCTAAGAAGCCAGGCCTGCGAACATCAACGGCAACTTGTTGTAAGTCTTCGGATAGGTCTCTAGAGGTATGACGTAAGAAATCATGCCCTGTTGGCAGATTGCTCAGAATCATGTCTCTGACGGCGTTGATGGCCACCTGTCTATCTTCAGGAAGTACTGCAAGATAGTCATTGGCTGTTTGTTGATTATTTGTCGTCATTAGACTTAACCTGCGGGATTTACTCGAAGTCTTTTCGATTTACCTGCGCACCGATCACTGCACCTACAACCAATCCGAGCCCGATCTATATGGGGCTTTTCGTTAAGGCAAAGAGAGCCAATCCGATGACGAGCCCGAAGGCAACGAACCTGCCGATGATTTTCTGATTTTCTAGCAAGGTATCTGTTTACCTGCCAAGCAGCGCTGCGATGGTTGCACCGACGACTTTGTCCTCGCCTTCATTCAGGCCAAAGGCGTGGAGGACGATTCCAGTGTCACCCTCGCGGACACGCGTCCAGATGGGCGGGTCGCCCGCTTTCAGCCGATCCACAATCTCATGGCAGGAGATGCCGGTAATTGTGGCGTCGACCTCCAGGGTTACGCCGTAGGGCTGATGACCAATGATGTTGTCCATCATATCCACGGTAACGCCAGGGATGCCCTGTAGTGGGGCAAACATGTTTCGGCACTTGGCCTCGGTGTCGGCCAACCGATCCTCATGGTTCATGGTCATCCAGCGTCGGACGGCGGCCACAGCGCCAACCATCTCCTGCCGGTCTACCTTGTGAGGGCGGCCAACGCCCCTCACCCTCCGACCTTCATAACTGACGAAGGACTGCAGCGCCAGTTTGCGAATCATGTCCTCGCTGCCAAAGGCCAGGCCGGTGGACTGCGGCGAGCTCATGTACTTGGCGGCGGTGCATTGGAAATCGGCCCCCATCCGTACGTAGCTACCAAACAGGTTAAGCGGGTAGATCTGCCCGGCAGCGTCCACCAACACCGGCACACCTTTGGCGTGGGCAATCTCAATAGTGTCTTCCAGGGACAGCGCCTGCGGGTCAGGTTCTTGGATTACGGCGTAGTAGTGCACGGCCGCGGTGTTGGGGCCGATGGCGTTTTCTAAGTCCCCACGAGACGTTCCCTCTAAACTGCCGAACTGAACCAACTTGGCCCCGGCCAGCTCCAGGCAACGGTCATACCAATAGCGTTGGCGAGCCTGGATCAGAATCTCATTCTTCATGCCAGTGGTGTCGGGCAGTTGCTGAATCTTGGCGTCGTCATCGCCGGCCATGCAGGCGGCGGTGGCCAAGGTGAGGGCCGAGCCTGCACCTGAGGTTATATACGCGGCTGGTACGTCGACCATCTTGGCGATGGCCTCGCCAGCCCGCTCTTCAAGCTCCATCAGGGGAACGTAAGCGCCGTTGGCCCGGTCCATGGCCTCTAAGACCTCTGGCGCTGGGGTTGATCCGCCCAGCATGGTTACGCTGCCGGTGGCGTTGATTACCGGCCTGGCACCTAGTTCTTTATAGATGCTTCCCCAATCGTTGGTGCTCATTCTCTTCTCCAATCTTGTGCCTGATAGAGCCTGAAATGGTCTTGATTAGTTCGGGACTAGTCCGGAAGTATCGCGATGGCGTCAATCTCAATCTTGAGGTCCGGTGTGCCCAGAGCAGCGACCTGAACCTGGGTGCTGGCGGGGAATGCTCCGGCAAAGCGTTTGAGTCGGACCTCACCGGCGGCGGGGCCTTCTCGCAGGTCGGTGACAAAGCTGGTCACCTTGATTACATTGGCCAACGTAGCGCCGTTCTCGGCTAGGATGTGCTCAAATTTATCTAAGATAGCCTCGGTCTGGGCGGTAATGTCACCGGTGGCAGCATCGGTCCCTCCGGCGGTGCTACCGGCAATGAACAGCATGTTGCCAGAACGCACTGAGTGGTGAAAGGCTCCGGAAGGCTGGGACAATTTTGGGTAGTTCTTACGTTCAAAATCCATTTGCTACACCTCTGCGTCTAAAGTTTTAAGAATGGTGGCGTATTCAAGGGCACGCCAAAGTTGAATCCCTAAGTTGAGCCCAGGGTCGGATAATTGTAACCCAGCCGCGACACAGCCCGGTATCCGTATCGGGCCGCGTTGAGCAATCTTGGGTTTTGGACGCATAATACATCATCATGAACCAGCCCACTCTCCCAGGCGATGGACCAAGGCAATGGATGCGATAGAGTCAAATATTCAGACACAGGGCCAGGACTTCAAAGAAAACGAAAAGCATCTGAAGTCGCTGACCGCCGAATTGACCGAGAATTTGCAGTCGGTACGCGAGCGCGGTGACACGGACGCGGCAAAACTCCACCTAAGCCGAGGCAAAATGCTGGTCCGCGACCGAGTGCAGGCCTTGCTAGACACAGGCACTCCGTTCTTGGAGTTCAGCCCGCTGGCCGGCTGGCAGATGTATGACGATGACAGCCCAGGCGGCGGTATCGTCACCGGCATTGGAATAATCCATGGGAAGCAGGTGGTGGTGGTGGCCAACGATGCCACCGTCAAAGGCGGCACCTACTACCCAATCACGGTGAAGAAGCACCTTCGGGCGCAGGAGATTGCCTTGGAAAACCGCCTGCCCTGCATCTACTTGGTAGACTCCGGCGGCGCATTCTTGCCGCTGCAGGCTGACGTTTTCCCCGACCGCGACCATTTTGGCCGCATCTTTTATAACCAGTCTCAGATGTCGGCGGAGAGCATTCCCCAATTGGCGGTGGTGATGGGCTCCTGCACGGCCGGTGGGGCTTATATCCCGGCCATGAGCGACGAAGTTGTGATTGTGCAAAACCAAGGGACCATCTTCCTGGCAGGCCCACCGCTGGTACGCGCGGCTACAGGCGAGGAGGTTGATGCCGAGACCCTGGGCGGAGCCGATGTGCACACCAGGCAGTCAGGTGTGGCCGACCATTATGCTATGGATGACGAACATGCGCTGATCATCGCCCGGAATATTGCCGAGAACTTTGTTTATTCGGGCAATCCTGGGTTGGAGGTGTTCGACCCTGAGCCGCCGCTCTACGACCCGGAGGAGATCTACGGTGTCATCCCCTCTGACACCAGGCGGCAGTATGACGTGCGAGAGGTCATCGCCCGCATTGTGGACGGCAGCCGTTTCCAGGAGTTCAAAGAGAACTATGGCGAGACTCTGGTCTGCGGGTTTGCTCGTATCTGGGGCTACCGTGTTGGCATCGTAGCCAGTAACGGAGTCTTATTTTCGGAGAGTGCCCTCAAAGGCACCCATTTCATCGAACTATGCGCCCATCGCCGCATCCCCTTGTTATTTCTGCAGAACATCACCGGGTTCATGGTGGGCCGGGAGTACGAAGCTGGTGGCATCGCCAAAGACGGGGCCAAGATGGTGATGGCCGTGACCAACGCAGCGGTCCCCAAGTTCACCGTCATAATTGGCAGCTCCTTTGGGGCCGGGAACTATGGCATGTGTGGCCGCGCCTACCAGCCCAGGTTCTTGTGGGCCTGGCCCAACTCCAGAATCTCCGTCATGGGCGGCCCCCAGGCGGCCGGTGTGTTGCTGTCTGTGCGTTCCGACCAAGCGGAGCGGCAGGGCAAGACTCTGACAGAACAAGAGATGGAAGATATCCAACGACCAATCATCGAGAAATACGAAGAGGAAGGCAGCCCTTATTACAGCACCGCCCGACTCTGGGACGACGGCATAATCGATCCCAAAGACACTCGTGACGTGGTTGGCCTGGGCCTTGCCGCAGCCATGAATGTTCCGATTCCCGAGTCTCG
>Ga0209402_10003683_pt1 | contig 14524 bp, 10 predicted proteins | sample ArcticOcean_MG_C_3_FD_187437 | JGI IMG/M metagenome (GOLD analysis project Ga0209402, IMG submission 187437) | Marine microbial communities from western Arctic Ocean - ArcticOcean_MG_CB8_126 (SPAdes) (version 2) | ecosystem: Environmental > Aquatic > Marine > Oceanic | place: Arctic Ocean... | reverse complement strand
ATTATGTTAGGGGAGGCAGAAAGGCAGTAGCTCAAGACCCAGAATTACTTTCAAGGCAAATAGATAATTTCTTTAGAAGATACGGCAAGAGTCATGGGTTTATTCCTCCATTGGAGCAAGGGGAACTTAAGCAAATGCTAATGACAAAAATTCAACTAAGAGATAAAACCATGGATAGGGCTGAAGTCGGAAACAGTGCAAACTATTATGTGCCAAGCAAGCCAACAAGAGATCAAATATTGGTGATGATGAACAATGGAGTTTCTGTATCTCAAATAGCACAAATGACAGGAGAACATCCAGAAAATATTAAGAATTTTTATAAAGCATATCAGGCAAAAAATGAACCCATCTCAACAGACCAGTCTCATCCATCTTACTTTTTAAACAACAATCAAGACGGAGGCTAACAAGTGAATTGGCATAAAAGAGCATTAGAAACTCTTACTAGATTGTACGAGAAATTAAATACTAAATTTGGCAACCCTTCCAAACAAGAATTTTAAATAGAGAAAAACATGGCAGTAACAGAAAAATATATTGTTACAAATAACTTCTCAAAGGCTCTTGAGTTAAGAGACATAATCACTCCTTACGTAGTAAAAGTAGGAGAGACAGTTGACTTATTAACTATAGGCAATAATAAGGCTAATAATTTAAATAAGTCTTCGATTATAAGAAATTATGCTAATAAGACAGTTCGTGTTGGAGCTAACTCAGGTAAGCCTTTTCTAGAGTTTACGTATAGTCACGACCATACTGGATTAGATGTTTTAACAGGTGGTTCTAAATCTGATGCAGACAGTCAACATACTCATACACAATTTACTACAGTTGAAGATGTTAAGACTATAATTGAAGAGATTGAAGAAACTGAAGGAGAAAAAGGAGAGACAGGAGAAAAAGGAGAGGCAGGAGCTACGGGAGAGGGGGGTGCCGTTGGTGCTACAGGAGAAGACGGAGCTACGGGAGCTACGGGAGCTACGGGAGCTACGGGTCCTCAAGGGGAGTCAGGGTCAGGATCAGGATCTATAGGGAGTCATAATGATCTCAATGGTTTGCAAGGAGGAGATATCTCTAATGATGATATGTTCCATGCTACTGAATCCCAAATAGATATTCTTAGTAGAATAAATGAAGATAGTGCAGGTCTTACTTTTGACGGGGCATCTGTTGACTCTTCATTTACAGTCCTTAATATTGCTGACAATAGAGTCATGACGAGTGTAACTTCAACTAGTGCACAAGCAGAATCTAACTTACATTTTGATGGGGAGAAGCTCTACTTCGGTGAGAGTCTAGAGTCATTCATTCATTATGACAACGATAACTTGAGAATAGGATTCTCTAATCCAAGCATAGGTCTACAAACACAAAAAGTAATAGTAAATGATGACTTGTTAATTGAGGGAGCACTATCCCTTGGAACCAATACTATTTATGATGGTTTGACTGGGGACTGGGACTTTGGAGCTGGAGATTTAACGACTACTGGACAAATACTAATAGGTGCTTCAGGCAACGGAATGGCTGCAACTATTATACTAGATGATGGTGGTTTTCAAATACAGTCTCCTTCCGCAGCCGGTCCAGATAATCCTCAAATTAGTTTAACTGCTGTTGATGTAGCCGGCACAGGTGCAGCTTATGCTCCTTTTATAGCTACATCAGATAGTTTTACTTTTCAAAGTTCATCTGGAGTACTTAGAACAATGGGCTCCGGGGCCGGTGGGGAAAGCTCTCTTCGTGTATATTCAGTGAATGATACTACTTCATCAAGTCTTATAGGAATGTACCATAATTACAATAATGGAGGAAAAAGTGCTATTGCGTCTGATGAAGAAATATTTTTAGATCCACCCAATTATGTTTATCTTGAAGACGCTAAGTATTTTGGATTTGGAGATGACCAAGATGGAAGCATAAGATGGATTCCTGCGGCTCTTTCTTTTGATCCTATATTTCTTTTCGAAGCACGGGGAGGGGATTTTAGGTTTACACTTGGAGACATGATTGTAGACAAAAATGCAACATTTGCAGGGGATTTAGATGTATCGGGAACTTTATCATTCGGAGGTTGGAGTGCAAGTGGAGATACCAGTTTGCACTTATATGGAAGTAGTGCCAACGAATTTGATGTAAGACGATATTATTCTAATATAGTTAGTCAATCTGGAAGTAATAAATTTGAATTAGTCTTAACCAGTCCTTTTACAGGAAGTCTTGATACTAATTATGAAATAGAAATAACTACAGGTGGAGCAGTCGTAAGTGAAGCTGTTTTTAAGTGGAGAAAAGATGAAGGGTCTGGATTTGGAGGTTACACTACTGGAGTTTATACTGCACCAGGATTTACAACTTTAGAAGCAGGTATTAAAATAAGTTGGAACAACAGTGGAACTGATACTTTTGTATCTGGAGATGATTACTCATTTACTGCTAATGTTAATCCTTGTATCACATTCAACGTTGATACTATTAGTGATATAGTAAGTTTTGGTAATGATGGATGGCTTAATTGTAATAATTCTAAACTTTATTTTGGTGCTAATAAAGAAGTAGCTCTCTACTTTGATGGGTGTGACTTTAATATAGATATAGAAGAAAATCCTTCTTTTCTTACTTGTAATCCTAGTGGCATACAGTCTATTAACTTAAATGGTGATGTTTATATTAGTGGAACACTCACTGCTAATTTGGGTTGGAGTGGGGACTTACTATTAGATGATAATGAGAAGATTTTATTTGGAGATGATCAAGATAGTAGTATTTATTATAATGGCACTGATTTAGTTATAGACTCTACTTTGATAAGCTCAGGAGATGTATTATTTCCTAAGGACAATCAAGCATTAGCATTAGGAGCAGGGACAGGTGGAGATGCTAGAATATATTATGATGGAACAGATTTAGTTTTAGACTCACAGGCAGTAGGAACAGGAGATGTAGTATTCCCTAATAGCAATCAAAGACTGTATTTTGGAGGGAGTAAAGAGTCATTCATTTACTACGACAATGACAACTTAAGAATAGGTTTCTCTAATCCAAGTGTGGGATTAGAAACACAAAAAGTAATAGTCAATGACGACTTGTTAGTAGAAGGGTTTCTAACTGTAGGAACAAGTTCTATAATTATAGATGGAGATAACTCAAAAATAAAATCTACATCAGGAACGTTAGACATAACAAACCAGTTAAGAGTTATTCAAGATGGGTCTGATGGGTTTAACTCTACATATGGCTTGTCTGTTCAGTCGAATACTTCTCAAACTTGGCTTGAGATATTAAATAATGGAGGAGCAGCCACTGGGGCATTTTTTGGTATGTATAATAGCGATTTTGAACTTTATAGTTATTCGGGAGGAAATTTTAACATTTATACAGGATCATCTGCCGGAAGCGCAGCTATTCGTCTTCAAATCACAGGTGTAGGAGATTTCGACTTTAAGGATGGAGATTTTTCAAATGTAGGAAATATTACGGGAGATACTGCTGACATAGGAGTAATTACAAATTTTATAACTATGACAATGGCAAGTGGAGGAACTGTTGAAAGTGCACACGTAATAGCGGGCCAGGCAAGTACAACAGCAGATACTGGTTTGATATTGCCAGGATTGTTTAGTGGAAAGAGCGGGAAGCACGGAGGAGCTATTCTGTGGGAGCAGGCTGCTGATGACCATGTTTATATGTTCTCAAATGATGCAGGGGAGATAAACTTTGGATCGGCTTGGCCATCATCAGATAGCGTGAGAGGGCTTGCTTGGATTAGTGCCAATACAGGAGATGCTACATTTAATGACCTCTCAGCTAATGGCGACCTCTCAGCTAATGGAGACCTCTCAGCTAATGGTGCTATATATATAGGAGACAACAGAGAAGGAGTTATACACTTTCAAGGAGGAGATCTCAACATAGGTCTTACTAGTCCCAGTTATAACAATTTCTCACAAAAAGTAAAGATAACTGAAGACTTGTTGGTAGCAGGAGCCCTAACTGTAGGATCAAACTCTATAGTTATAAATGGAGATGAAGATGAAATTTTCTCTTCTTCAGCACCAACTAATGTGGTTAGTCTTTTTAAGGACAGGCAAGGAGATGGAACCAGCTTAGGGAGTAATTATTTATCTGGTATTGGTGTGGAGTTCTTTAAAAATGCCTCTAATTATGTCAGCCATGGGCATGCCGATAATGAAAATCCGTCTCTTGTTTTTTATGGAGCAACAAGCTCCGGTCAAAAATATGCGTCAATTGGCATTGACGACTATAGGCGTTTGTATTTTGGAGGAAATATGGACCAGGTAACGTTTAAAGCAGCATTAGAGGTCGCAAATGGTGTTAGACTCGGAGCCAACAGCACGTTTTTTATGAACAGAGGGCTAAAAGTCGTATCAGGGGGAGGATCTGACTATACGGTGTTTTATGGAAAAACAAGTGATGGATCTCGTTTGGGTCAAAATGATTGGCGCTATGTTGATTATGATATGAGAACAACAGACTTGGGTGCCGTAAACTTTTCTCATCCAACTTTTTCAATTCATGCAGCCAGCACCACTGTTACTCACTATCTTAGACTTTATCATGATGGAACAGATGCCCACATAGTAGCAGGAGCAGGGGGAATTAACGCCGCGTCTGCCGCATTCCTTAATATACCTGTTTTGGGGGGAATTCCATCTCCCGTTGCTAATGGTATGATATGGATGGAGGCAGATGGCCTTCATATCTATTGGAACGGAGCTGAGAAGCTCGTAGAAGGGGCTTAATCTGAATAAGTTTTACACAAAAAAATAAAAATAAAAAAGAGGAAAACGAAAGCGAATGTAGAATATTATAGTGTGAGTTGCTAAAAATACATAAATACAAGAAATCTTTTATAAAGGAGAGAGTTATGATATACATTAATCATCCAAATAACCCCAATCAGAGAGTAGATGCACCTGAGGTTAGTATAGGTGGAAATGAGGTAGACACTACTGACGGAACATACAACTCTATAACTAGGGTTTATAGTAGAGATCATCAACGAGTAATAGGAAATGAGACACAAATAGCAGCTAAAGATATTGATCACAGAGCTCTTGATGTTTTTAGAAATTCTGTAACTATTACTATTAATCAAGACGTTTCTAATCGTAAAGGTTTTCAAAATAACCAACCCACATGGCGTAAGACGGTAGAAGATCAAGATCCTAATGATAAAAATGTATTTTTTGGAGAGCAGAGTGGTGGGCTAACTCAGAACGAAACCATGTATACATATTACACACTAAATGGAAAAGCCCCAAAAAGAACAAAAGCTAATTTATATACTGGACCTTTTACTGTAAGACAAAATAAAACTGGTGGAGATAACGTTGTTTTAAAAGCAAGGACTTATATTAATGGAATAGCCAGTCCTGTTAGAAGGGTAGATTTTAGACTTATGAATGTTAGAAGCGATCCATACAGTAGTCACAATACCTATAAAAGTGTAAATAGGAAATCTACTGATGCAAGTGCAACTTAATTATTAGTAGATTATTTAAAAGTTTGACCATAACGTGCACACACTGATTCTGTAACATTTGTTAAAAATTAGGTGCAAAAATTATATTTTTTTAGAAAGCCTGTTCTCTTAGGAGTGCAGGCTTTTTTTGTCGATATAACTATAATGAGCATATATGTGAAGAAAAAGAACAGGAGAAATAAAAGATGATACTAATGCTAAATGTTAATAATAGCACCATAGAACTATATACAGAGGAAGGTGTTGTTAGAATACCCTTTACCAATGCAGAGAAATTATATAGATATGTAGATGAGAATTCCAGTATGCTATACGTTACGAATGCAACTACAACTGGACCAACTGATGTAGTTAATATGATAAAGAGTATGGGAGTATCTGTAATAGCACAAGTGCCTGTAGACTCAGGAGTTAGATACCTACACTCTCCATCAAAAGGCACTATCTATATTAATGAACATCTTAAGTTTGAGGGAGAATTTGATATAAAACCAATTGATGAAAAAATGACACAAACTATACAGTCAAATAGACTGCTACAACAACTCATTAAAAATAAAAAAATAGAAGTAATCGGAGAAATAAAAAGAAGCAAACTAATGGTAAACTTTAAAAGCAACCAAGACAAACTAATTGAAAAACAACATAAAATAGATGCAGGATACGATAGTATAATAGTAGATGGAAGTGCTGAAGCAGCCGCTGAAGCAGGAGGCATTAATACATCTGGCTCTAATGCAGAAGAAATTAATATTATGGGAGCAGGAGGGCCGACTGACTCTGGTGGGGCCACTTCTATGAGCGAACTAATGAATAGTTTTGATGGAGAATAAATGGAAATTGCTATAGTACATATGGGAAATATCTCTCAACTAATCCCTGCAACGTCTGTTGTAAAAGGTATTAAAAAAGCTCACCATGGCACAAACATAACGTGGGTAGTAGATAAACAAGAAACATGCTATATTAATAAATATAATAAAGATATAGCAAGAACTATCGCTTTTGATAAATTCTCAAAAGAAGATAAAAAATATGAACTACTTATAAACCTATATCCATGCTTTAATGGGACAGATATAACCCCAAACATTAAAGAATGCACAGGATTTAAATTTCACTCCTATTTCGATAAATTTGAACAAATATTCACTAATGACGAGAATAAAGAAGAGATGAACCTATTCCAACTATACTTCATACTTAGTGGGTTGACTTGGAACGGTGAAGGCTATAATATAGGGTATAAGCCCAGAACTAAAATAAAACCTAAAAAAATAGGAGTTTCTGTAGCAAATGCCAATATAAGGAATTATATACTTGATAACCTAGATATAGATAAAAACAAAATATGGTACACCCCATATAAAAAGAATATCTTTAAAAGAATGGACGAAATTAATAGATGCAAAAAAATAATAACAGACGACCTGATAACTTTTCACCTAGCGATGGCCATGAAAAAATATGTGTACTATTTAGAAACTTTTCCACTAACTACAAAATTAGAACTGTTCAATAAAGGGGAAATATGCAAAGTTCCTATGAATATTATTTAGAAAGACACCAATGAAAGATAGATCTACAACAGAACAATTCTTTATTGATAAAAAGAAAAAAGTAATTCTAGACTCTATGCCCCATACAGAAGTATACTCACCCTCTCTATACGGTATAAATAACGGGTGCACTGGAAAAGGTGTTAAAATAGCAATACTAGACTCAGGATGCCCAAACCATAAAGATATTAAAATAGATGGAGATAAAATATCATTCTGCGATGAAAATGCCATAGTAAATGATAATAACGGTCACTCTACTATGGTCACTGGCATTATAAAAGCTAGTAATAAAAAATCTATTATAGGAATTGCACCTCACGCCAAAATGCTATTCTCAAAAGTAGTTACTCATAAAGGCAAATGTAGCTTTAACTCACTTGTAGCAGGAGTGCTCTGGGCCATTGTTAAGGATGTTGATATTATCGTTATTGCACTAGGCACTAAATACGACTACAGAGTAATGTACGATGCAATAAAAAAAGCAAGAGAATATGGTATTACTGTGTTTGCAGCCTCTGGAGAAAATGAGCAGTGCGACTTCCCTGCAAGATACGATGAAGTGATCTCAGCAGGGTTCCTAACTAGAGGAAAAGCCAAAAATGAGATAATTAAAAAGAATACAGATCTACAACTACCCAATAAGGGAATATATACAACACATTTAGACAATAAGTACGTAAAAATCTCAGGTTCTAGCGTTTCTGCAGCTTTTTTTGCAGGATTAGGAGCAGTTTTAGTTGAACAATATAAAAAGGAGAATAAAAAAAATATACCTAAACTAGTATATAATCAACTAAATAAAATATTTAATACATAACAGGAAAAATCCCGTATGACACCTAAAGATAAATTTATACCTGAAATATGGGAAATGAAACATATTGAACTTCAAAATAAAATTTCAGAACTAAAAGAGTTAATTGATGAAGTGAAAATAGAAAGACATAAAGAAAATGATGAAATAAAAGATCCTATTAATAAACTCTCTGATAAAGTAGAAGAAACTTCTAAAAATCTGAAAAATAAAATATTCCTCACAGAAAAATCTCTGGGAGAAAAAATTGATGAACTTAATGACTACGACGAAACACTAAAAGGAAACGGAGAACCAGGAATATGGGAATCAATCAGAAGCATAAGAAGAAATATTAAAATACTCATTGCCTCTGTTGTTATACTCTCCATACTCTCTCTAGGAGGAAACTTTAGAGGAGTGTCAAAAGCCTCTATTGATAAAGCCATACAAGATGCACTAGGAAAACAAAAAAAAACTCAAGTTGCACCAAATGGAACTATAACAAGAATAACACAAAAGTCCACCCATATACCCAAAAGCAAAGCAAAACAAAATAAAGGTTTTGAAGAAAAATAATATAATATATAAAAAGTGTAAATTATTATTTTTAGGAATATATCATGGCGTGCCCAAATCAAGGAGTTATTAGCGAAACCATCACTTTTACCATCAGAACACTAAACTCTTCTGATGTGCCTACAAACGCTGATGCTAATCCTACATACTCTATATATGAAGAAATGGAAATACCTACTAATATCATAGTAGGGCACTCCAACGTCAATATGACAGCAGATGCAAATGTTGTAGGGCTATACTCTAAAGGAATAACACTAACAACAGCACTGTTCGAAATATATAAAGAATATATAGTAGTTATAAAATCTACCGTTGATGGACTTATAACATCTCAAACATATGCATTTACAGTAGTCAATGAGGAAGATGTTGAAGATCAAGCACTTGTGACGGATATGAACGCTGTCTCTGAGTTCTCTGGAAGCTTCCAACAAAGCGGAGTTGTTACACTAAAGCTTAAAATAACTACATTTGATGGAATACCAATCAATCCCTTCAATCCTACGATTACTATCTCAGGACCAACTCAAGAAGGAGATCAAGACCCTAGCACAAATGGTGCTCAATACCCCACAATCGTCTCAGCAGTGCCTTACCAAGCGGACGTAGGCTTTTACCTATTCTCTTGGGAAGTGCCCTCAGATCAAGCACAGGGAAGCTATGTGGTTGACTGGGCATATGCTGTAGATGACATAGAAAAACATGAATTCCAAAATATAAATATTGCCACTAATGAAATCTCACCATTCTTCTATACCGAAAGATGGATAGCGTTCAGAGCAGCACTAGAACACCATATAAACTGCGCTCAAAGCATACCCGTATACTATGAACAAGCTAAACCGTCTCATAACCAAAAAGTATATAAATTCTCGTTCAAAGAATGGAACCAATCAGCAGGGGTTCGAGTCTATAGAAATGGAAAACTACTCAATTCAGGAGCAGAAATAGACTATTTTAAAGGACAAGTAACTTTTAACACCGCACTGTTAGAGCAAGAAACAGTACACCTAGACTATAACTTTAAATGGTTCTCTGACGAAGATCTTGACAGGTTTATTCTAAATGCTATTAATGCACTCAACGCTTTTGCTCCACATACAGGATATACAGTCGATAATATTCCCGATAGACTATCGCCTATTGTACTATACGGAGCAAGCAAAGATGCTCTAAGACAAATTATGATGTGCCTACAGTTCCAACAACCTGCTCAAGTATTTGGAGGGCGAGAAAATGCCGATAAGGCATTCGCCAACTTTGAAACGCTTAAGAAAAACTATGAAGGAGACTGGAATGCATTGACCGCTCAGAAGGCTCTGGGGCCTTATCCTAAGACGTTGGTAACTTCTACTCCTGAGTTTACTCTCCCTGGAGGTCGGTCACGATGGTTTCGCTATCTTTTCAAATAATAGAGTTAAAAAACTGCCTCTCAGTGCTTTTAAATGCACATTTTCAAAAATACAAGTGTTTCAGATTATTTTTAGTCTGAAACACTTTTTTAATGAAAAATAAGGACTTACATCAATTTTTCAACCATAATTCCAGAATATATTTTTTTTTGCAGGAATTCGATTTATATATTGTAATATATAAGTAAGACAGTTATAATATACAAATAGAAAGGTGGCATTATGACACTAGCAGGAGAAAAAGTATCAGCGGAGTCCATAGTTAAGGCAAATGAAACTAGGTTAGCAACTCTTACATCCAGATACAACTGGGTGTTAGCAGAGCCTCATCTTGATGTGGAGATTAAGAACGGTTCAGCTAGAAGATTTTCTAAATACATAACAATGAGAGAGTTTAAAGAAAATATTTTATCTGGGCTGTCTATTAAAGATATGTCCAAAAGTGGTATTTCACCAAAGGTTATACAGTTCTTTAGCAATTTTTGCCAAGGAAAGATAAAGCTAACTAAGCAAGAGTTTGAAGAGTGCTACCATAGTGGAGTGTCTTTAGACGAAATATCTAAAAAATACAAAGTAACAAGAGAAGACGTTACGTCATTACGTCAGATATATGGCATTAAGCGTAAGGGTGCTAAATATCTCAAAAGGAAAAACACAGAGCCTTCTTTGACTCAGGTTCAAAAAGAGATGATATATGGATCTCTGATGGGAGATGCCAAGAGGCACAGTTCTAAGTTTAATAACTCTGTGGGTTTTGGGCATGAACCTAAACAGCAAGAGTATGTGAAATGGAAGCTTGACATGGTATGTAACATTGCTACTCCTGAAGGCATTAAAAAATACTCTCACTATGATAAGAGATATGGCAAAACCTACGACTCATATAGGTTCTACACTTTAGCAAATTCTGATGTAGAAGAGATAGTGAATAAATTTTATGGGGAAAATGGGAAGAGGATAACAAGAGACATTCTAGATAATTTATCAGAGCTGTCTTTAGCTGTATGGTATATGGATGATGGGACTACAGGATTTTCTCACAAGACAATAGAGAAAAAAGGTTGGAATATTACTCCTGAGGTTAGGATTTGCACAGACTCATTTTCTATAGAAGAGTGTGACCTTATCATAGAATGGTTCAAAGAAAGATGGGACATAGACTGCCATAAGAGAGAGAACAGACCTAACCAATACCGTATAGTTTTAAAATCTACCTCAGTCTCCCATTTTTTCTCCCTCATCACTCCCTACATAGTCCCAAGTATGGAGTACAAGGTGTCATACTCAGCATATAAACAGAGGTTTATTACTGATAGTGCCGAAGTATAGGTATGAATTGGTATAAAAGACAATTAAAGACAGCAAAGAGACAATGGACAGAAGAAGAATTGTCAATGGTAAGAGAGCTGATAGAAGAAGGAAATTCTTTTAGGCAGATATCCTTACTTTTTGATACTGATCATGATTCCATAGCTAGACTGCCTGGAATGCGTCAATTGTTTGAATCTTCAAAAAATAAAAATAACGATAAAAAAGTAAAAGAAATAAAAGACTTAGCTAGTAAGGGGTATGGTCTTCAGGAAATGAGTGATAGTTTAGGTCTTAAGCTTTATACTGTTAAGAAAATAGTAAAAGATCACAATATCCCCAATAATAATATTCCTCACAAAAAAATTCCAGTTGAAAAAGTAGAAGAGGTAAAAAGATTATATACAGAAGGTGTAGATGTTTTAGATATATCTGAAATGACAGGAGTTAATTATTCTACCGCAATTTACATTTTAAAGAGGGAAGGGGTTTACTCTAGAAAAAGAGAAATTAATCCAGATTTTAATCCAACTCAAGAAGAGATTATACAAATAGATAATTGGTATGCTTTGCCTCCAGATGGAGAAGGCAGGTCTCTTCAATGGATAGAAAGAAAACTTGGAATTGGTGCTGGAGTTCTTTCAAGATGGTTTAGAAAAACGAATAGGTTAATACGGTCAAGATCGGAGCAAGTTGGTACTCAGTCTACCAGAGATGATATGGCATTAGCTAAACTTATTTGGTGGGAGGAAAAGGGAGGACTAGAGGGGTATTTGCAATCTGTTGAGAGTAGAGATATAGCAATACGCATTTTAGAAAATTTTGTTCGTAGAGTTATGTTTGACGAGAAGAAAGTTGGTCATGCATGGGCAATTAAGAGCAAATACATGAAAATCATCAACAACCACACATATCCAGACGAAGTTCAGCAGCAAGAGCCTGTCCAAAACAATGCTAATCAGCACTCCCCCACATAATCCCCACTCTCCTCTACAAGGTGTCATGCTTAGCATATAAACAGAGGTTTAGTGCAGAGAACGTCGAAGTATAGGTATGAATTGGTATCTTAGAACAATATTAGCAGGTCTTCCTATTCAGGCTCTTGACAGGTTCAAGGTGACTGATCCAGAGGTTAGAGCGTTCTTGTCTAGAGAAGAGACAGACGCTAAGTTGTACGTTGGAGCAATTAAGAAGAACCCTAATATAACTTTAGAAGAGTTGCAGGGAAATCTGAAGACAAAAGAAAAGGGAAAGACTAAGGAAGAACACGCTTTAAAAGATAAATATACTCAAGAAGAAGTTGATTGGGCAAATGAAATGAGTCAAAAATTATCAGATCCTTCTTTATTTTCTTGGTTGTTAAATCAGACTAGAAATGGGTCTGCTAATATACAAACAGGAGAAGATGACATAAAGATATTTAGGGCTTTGTCTAAGTTTAAGCAATTTAAAGATAGAAAGCAATTTAAGAAGCCAGAAAAAGGAGAAAAAGATGATGGAGATATAAGAAATTATAAAGATTTTTCAGATTTATCAGATTTTTTAAAAAAAATTGAGGGAGATAAAATATCAGTAAATAAGGATTTAATATCCTCTATAGATGGTGCTTCAATGGCATATGCTGAAGGAGACATATCTATTGTTAAGGTTGATACTTTTGAGGCTGGAAATCAGTTGTTTACAGATGGTTGGTGCGTGAAAGACGATGAGGAGTTCTTTTATAAGACTTACGGTACTCCCTACTACATGTGGTCAAAAAATGGCAATCCTTATGCACTGTATTCTGAGCCTTCAGGTGATTTTATGGACGAGCACGACAATAGAATGTCCACGGCTAAGTCAGTTCCTTTAGTGGAAAGTTTTGAGCATGTTAGAGATAACAATTTATTTAAACTTGGCAGTGATATGAACGTTATTTTGGAGCAAAAGAAGAGAATAAATTATGATATATCGACAGGAGATATGGATAATTTAGAAAGGTATGTTAGAATTAATCCCGAAACTGCGTCGTTGATAGATAGTTTTCACTTAAATAGAGAAATCATAGATATGGTGAAGTCTGCTTATATTGATGCGGCAAAAGTCGAAGAAGAAGCTATCTTGGACGATAATCGAGCAAATTTTGAAGGGTTAATGGAGTTTTATGATGGAGTTCCCAAGTATGTAGATATCAGATCATTAATATCAGAACCCATTGAAGAGTTTGTTTCTCTAGAGCTAGAATCTTATCCTAAAAGTTGGAATAATTTTAATAAGGCATTTAAGACAAAAGAAAGAAAAGATTTCATGCTAAACCACTTCTCTGGTAGTCTTAGGAAAGAACCTGGCATGGACAAGGATTATATTCCTACAGATCTTAAAAATAGCCCAGAATTGCTGAATGCAGAAAAAGAAGGATGGTTGTCTCATCTTTATTTGCAGAGGATCACGGCAAGTAGTGAAGAGATTGAGCGTTTGAACCTTGATAAAGATGTCAACATTAGTGGAAGCAGTTCTTACTTCATTCCAATTGCTTATTGGGGAAATGTGTCTAATGCATTGAAGGACGATGAGGATATGTTGGGAACATTTAAATATGGTTTTTACAGTGCTGTTCAAGGAGATCCAAAGTGGTGGAGTATGGTTCCAGATGTATTTAAAGAGCAAGATGCGTTTCAAGAGGTTAGAAAAGAATCATTAGATAATAAGATGTCAGATGATTCAAATGACGAAATTTTAGAAATTCCTTCAGACTTAGAGGGTGATGATCTAGTTTACCAATCTTATATTGGTGGTATTGCTAAAAAGATTGAGAAATTTCCTTTAGTATATAATAAAATTCTAGATTATGATCAGAAAAATCCTGAAGTTGTAGAGGCTAGAATAAGAGGATGGAATCACATATTAGATAGAGATGGTATTAGCACTTTGCAGACTGGTTCATCAAGGAGATCAAAAAGGAGTAAAGAGTCTAAATGGGACTTTGAGCAATCCAATATGGCTAATACTTCTAAATTAGTTTATGAACATCTTCCACAGGAATTTCATGAAGATCCAAGAGCAAAGTATTTTGATATGATGAGAATGGTTGTTAATATGGACTATGCTCCTGATATGTATGGTGGCTCTGAAGAGTTTCCTCAACAGTATTATCAGAATCAAGAATTTTTAAATTCATGGGCAGAAAGATGGGTTGGCAATGGAAGATCTATGGCAGAGGATGCAAATATATCTTTTAGCCCATCCACTCCACCTCAGGCAATTGCTAACAATCCTATAGTTATTAACTATTTATCAGAGTTTTCTGAAAATGCTCCAGTTCAATCTGGATGGTATGGGAGAATTAGATATTGAATTGGTATAAAAAAGCAGAAGTAAC
>Ga0209402_10003682_pt1 | contig 14526 bp, 10 predicted proteins | sample ArcticOcean_MG_C_3_FD_187437 | JGI IMG/M metagenome (GOLD analysis project Ga0209402, IMG submission 187437) | Marine microbial communities from western Arctic Ocean - ArcticOcean_MG_CB8_126 (SPAdes) (version 2) | ecosystem: Environmental > Aquatic > Marine > Oceanic | place: Arctic Ocean... | reverse complement strand
GACAAGGACGGGGCAATCCTGAATGCTCAGCACGACGCCGGTCCGCCAGCGCGTGGCATGGGACGTCATGTGCCGATGTGATTCGACGATGAATCGGGCCAGCATGGTCGGCGGCAGGAATTCGTATTCGAAACGGAAGTGCAGTGAGTCCTGTTCCGGCCAGATGTCCGCGTACTCGGGCTCGTTCTTCCGCAGGGCGGCCGGAATCAGATACCGCTGGTGGTCAGTGCCGGGCAGTTCGAAGCACAGGCCGACCTCCGCGTGCTCCATCATGTCGATGATGAACTCGTGCCGTGCGTGCGGGTACTCGCTGGGGTCGAGCAGTTCATCCAGTTGGCTGCGGGAGAACTCTCCGCTTTGATCGGCCACCGTGGGGCTATTGAGGATCGAGTAGATGGCGGTCGTCAGCCAGTTGGGATCGAGCAGGGTGATCTCGCGTTCCGCGGCCGTGGCGTCACGGATCAGGCCGTGCGCCACGACGACGCCCAGATCGTGCAGCAGGCGCAACAGCAGACGCTGTTCTTCCGGAGCGGTGATGGGTTCCGACGCCGGGTTGTCTGGATCTCCATCCGTTTCCTCGCACAGCCGCACGAAGTCCTGCTGCAGCAGCAGCCGGTTGTTGCGTGCCCGCTCGCCGACAGCATTCCGGATGCGCAGGTACGGGGCGGGAAAGGGACGTCGGATGTCTTCCAGCAGGTCGTGGCCGGTCAGAGTGTCGGCAATGACCTGCCGCAGGGCGGCGATGCTCTGTGCGGCCGACGCGCCGGCATCACACGAGGTTCGCACAAAGGCCACGATGCCCGGGTCGTCCTCCCGCAGACGCTTTTCGTCGAGGCCCAGGTTGTCGCTGCCGTTGTCGCATTTGTTGATCACCACGATGACGGGCGAATCTCCGCCGCGGTTGCGGATGGTCCGCAGCCAGTCGTGGATCGAGCGGTCGTCTTCCCGCCGGGCTTCCAGCACCAGCAGATACAGGCTGCGTTCGGTCAGGAAGAAGGTATGCGTACCATGCATGATCTCCTGCCCGCCGAAGTCCCACACGTTCAGCGTCAGGTCCTTGTCTTCCAGCGGCCAGTGCTGTGTTTCAATCTTTTCATGAATCGCCGCCCCGGGCGTCTTCTTCTCACTCGGGTTCCGCGGCTCGTTCCTGATCAGGTAGCGAATCAGCGACGTCTTCCCGACGGCCTCGTTCCCCACGACCAGCAGCTTGGCCTCGTTAAATGGCTGCAGCGTGTCGGCAGCCGCGGCGGACTGGAACCGCCGATACGCCGCCAGAATCGCCGCGGCATCGGTCGTCTGCAGCGTCTCAGGAGGCAGACACTCAATGTCGCCATTCGCTCGGAGATCAAGAAAGTGCAGTCGCGCCGTGTCCGATCTCGCCACCCAGCAATCCAGTACGGCGCGGGCGCCCTCGACGCCGATGCTGTTGTTGTAGAGATCGAGCGATGTGAGGTTTGTGAGCGTGGCGAGCGCGCGGGCGCCCTCGACGCCGATGCTGTTGTTGTTGAGATTGAGCGATGTGAGGTTTGTGAGCGTGGCGAGCGCGCGGGCGCCCTCGTCTCCGATGCTGTTGTTGTAGAGATCGAGCGATGTGAGGTTTGTGAGCGTGGCGAGCGCGCGGGCGCCCTCGTCGCCGATGCTGTTTCTGTAGAGATCGAGCGATGTGAGGTTTGTGAGCGTGGCGAGCGCGCGGGCGCCCTCGACGCCGATGCTGTTGCTGTTGAGATTGAGCGATGTGAGGTTTGTGAGCGTGGCGAGCGCGCGGGCGCCCTCGACGCCGATGCTGTTGTTGTTGAGATTGAGCGAAGTGAGGTTTGTGAGCGTGGCGAGCGCGCGGGCGCCCTCGACGCCGATGGGGTCGCTCAGCCGGATGATGCGAGCAGGAGGCCAGTAATCGTCAACAATCTCCTGTATGTACACATCGGACAAGGTCGTGGGGATAACTGCCAGTTCTGTCCACTTCTCCTCACGGGCGCGGATCAGGATCGCATCCAGTTCGTCGAGTGAGACAGGGCCAATGACGTCTGCCGGCAGATTTGCCACGGGGTGCTCCTGAGGTGCGACCGTCTGAGTCCGGCCTGACCAGGGCCGGTTTGTCCAGACACTGTATCTCTGTTGCGACGCCTCAACCAGGTTCAGATCGCCCGCACCCGACGTACGGGCACCCGCGTTCAATCACGGCGAACTTGCACACATTTAGCCCCCTTTCCCCCGCGAATGCGGCAGAAACAGCGATCCTACGCAGATTCGACGTACTCCGCATTCGTGGGGGAGAGGGGGCAAAAAAGTGTGCAACTTAAAAATGTACGCTACGCGAAACTCGCCCGTGACCGTCGACCGCGGCCACTCGTACTTCAGACACCACGGCGCTGGCGCGCCTGAATGGCCTGATCGAGGCAGCGTTTCACATCAAGCACGTCGCCGCTGCTGATGCGATCCTGATATTGCGTCGCAAAGTCTGTCGGCACGCGCAGCGACCAGTTGGAATCATCGACGTACCCGGGCCGGTTGTAGAGTTCGCTCATGCCCAGCAGGTCCGTGAAGAAGACCGACACATGACCGGCCTGGCTGGCCAGCATGGCGGTGAAGATCGCGTTGACCAGGTTCCTCGGAGTCGCAGACGTTTGCTTCACAAACTCCGACCGCTCGCCGACGGGAATCCACAGGCGATCGGCCAGGTACTCGGCCCATTCCTGTGCGCGATTGCCGTTACACCACTCGCGTGCCAGCAGCCAGATGGGTGGCGTGTCGTGATTGCCCAGCATGATCCAGTCGGCTGGCAAAGCCTGCTCGATGCGGTAGACGTCCGAGGGATCGTCCAGCTTCGCTTTCTGGATCACTCGAAAGCGGCCCAGTCCATGTCGTTACATGACACGCCCCAGTGGATACGGCAGCGTCATCCCACTCTCGTCCACTGTCAGCGGTCCGCCCGACACTGTGAATCCCGCCGTGTCATCGTCGGTCGTTGTGACCGCGACCGTCTGGTCGGCCAGGGAATCGAAGGCGTCGTCGGACGATGCGTCGTCGACCGACACGGTCACCAGGTGCGCGACGTCACCGTCGTCGATCGAGTCATCCTGGCCCGTGACTGTCACCGTCTGGAGCATGTTCCAGTCTGCGGACGTGAACATCAGTGATGTGTAGTCCAGCATGGACTCGGTACTGTCGTCCGTGCTCACATCGAACACCACGTCGCCGTTCTCGGGAGCCGTATCCAGCACGACCGTGAAGCTCTGCGATGTCATCCCGCTCTCGTCCACCGTCAGTGGACCACCCGACACGGTGAAGCTCGGTGATGTCAGCATTAATCGGGGCTGCAGTTCTTCCGAACGGCCAGTCGGCTGGGAACCATAGAGTCGTCGCTTGCGACGGGCAGGGCGTCGCCAGGTGGACGTCAGCGAATTCATTCTGAACCGTTTCATCCAGTTTGAGAGCAGCATGCGAATACTCCAGGTGCGCTTTTGAGAGACCAGAGCGGAGTTCGGCCGGATGAGTCAGACCGACCCCGGCATCGATGCTGTCAGCACGAGGACTGCGAAATGGCCTCAGACCCGCGCACGACGCATGGATTTCACGTACGGCACACAGCGGACCAAGTCACACTGCATTCAGGTGGAATCAGACCTGCCCTGCGGATATGCGGGCAAATGCGTTCGAGCGAGTCTCGCTGGATTCAAATTGGCGAAGTCTCGCCACCCGCCAAGCGACGCGTGAAACCGAGTTTGCCCGTAACGATCGTTACGGCGTGAAACGATCGTTGCGAAATGATTGAATAACGAATTACTGGCGCAAGACGGGCTGGGAGGCTCATCCTGACGCTGAGTTTCCACCACCGACCCCGTGTCGGTGGAGAACTGACTGGCAACTACGAAACAGAACGCGCGAAAACGCCTCCACCGACCCCGCGTCGGTGGAGCGACGACTCAGCTGGCTGGCGATCAGTCGCGGGCTCCACCGACACGGGGTCGGTGGAGGCCAGGGACCTGGCGTGCTTCCTGTTGTAGCCATTCAGTCACTCGTCCACCGACACAGGGTCGGTGGTGCGAAAGCGCGTCAACGTACACATACGCCAGTTATTCCTTATTCACTCCTAATGATTGTTTCGTCTCAGGCAAGCGGGTCCCCGGCCCGTGTGTGCCGAGTGTCACGCAGCCACGGGCCAGGGGGCCCATGCTACTTTGGTTGCGGCTTTCGGCCGGGGTAGGAATCCTGATCTACGAGCAAATCGGCTTGTGCTGTCGGTCATCGAACGTCGAGATGATATCATCGCACCTTGATGCAGGTCGCACGGTCAGTGCATCAAGTCGCTTCACCTCAGGGAATTCGAAATGCCAAAGTTGTCGTCCCACTCGTCCGAACACATCGCCAGCACAACGACTTCCGGAATGATGCCTGCAGCCCGCGATCTGATTCGCGTTGGTTCACGTCGCTGGTTTCTGCAGACGGGACTGGCGGGCGTGGGCGGTCTGTCCTTGCCACAACTGCTCAAGGCACGTGAGGCGGCCTCCGCTAATGGCGGGAACGGCCGACCGAAATCTGTGATCCTGTTCTGGCTCTCTGGAGGCCCTTCTCAACTGGACATGTGGGATCCAAAACCCGATGCACCTCTGGAAGTCCGCGGGCCGTTCTCACCGATCAGCACGGCGTTGCCGGGAGTGCAATTCTCGGAACATCTGCCGATGCAGGCATCGATCGCCGACAAGCTGTCGATTATTCGGTCGGTCGACTGCCGGTCCAGCAACCACACGCCGATCACGATGCAGGCCGGAAATCCGCTGGCACGCCGCACTGGCGATGGCAAAGACGGAGCCGGGTATCCGTCGATGGGTTCCGTTGCAGCGAAGTTTCGCGGTCCAAACGATCCCGCCATGCCGGCGTTTGTGGGACTCGCGAATTCCTGGACGTCAGACGTCTACGAAGCCGGGAACATGGGTTCCACATTTGCCCCGGTCAAGGGCCTTGAGCTGGCCGGCAAATTCAATCTGCCCGCTGGCGTTGAGGTGCCTCGGCTGAGTAACCGCAACGAACTGCGTCAGCAGTTTGATCGAGTTCGTCGTGATCTGGATCAAGGAGAATCACTGGCCCGAACCGACCAGTACACCCAGCAGGCCTACGAAATGGTTCTGTCGGGAAGCGTCCAGAAGGCCTTTGATCTGGGCGACGAAACCGACGCGACGCGCGATGCGTACGGTCGCGCCAGTGTCGGCGAGAAGGCGTTGCTTGCGCGGCGGCTGGTGGAATCGGGCGCGACGTTCGTGCTTGTCAGTGGAGCGTGGGGCTACTTCGACCATCACGGCGACGACGTTCGCTGGGGCGGCATCGAAAAGGGCCTGAAGCCGCTGTCTCCGAAAGTTGACCAGGCAATGTTCGCACTGATTAACGATCTGGAAGATCGCGGCCTGCTGGACGACACCTTCGTCATGATGATGGGCGAATTCGGTCGAACGCCGGTCATCAACGAGAAAGCCGGTCGCCATCACTGGACGAATATCATGTCAATGATCACCGCTGGCGGTGGCATGCCGACAGGCCAGGTCATCGGCAGCAGCGACTCACGCGGCGGGACAATCAAGAGCGGTGCTGTGCGGCCTCAAGACCTTGCAGCCACCACATTCCGCCATTTAGGTATCGACCTGAATGCTCACTGGGTCGATCAGAGCGGTCGCCCGATCCCGATCGTCACAGAAGGCGGCCGTCCCATTCCCGAGCTGATCTGATCACAGCTTTGCCGGATCAAGCACAACGTGCTTAACCGAGACGCGTCGCCACGTGTAGGTGATGTGGATTTTTCCGTCCGCCGCCTGAATCACCGCGGGATAGGAAAACTCCGCCGCTGTTGTTTCCCGCTCGAGCGTCAGTGTGGGCTGCCAGGTCTTTCCGTTGTGCGAGAGAGCGACGTTTAACATCTGACGTCCATTGAGTCCCTTCTTCCGCACCGTGTGGTTGTAAACCAGCAGTTGCCGTCCGTCCTTGAGAGTGACGGCATCGGTGCCGGCGTTTGGATTCGGCAGGTGCGTGCCGGTCACGCTGCTCCAGGTCTTTCCGCCGTCTGCTGACCAGCTCTGAGCGATGACGTTTTGCCGCGATCGGCACAGCACCTGCATGCGACCATCACGGTATTGCAGAATGCTGGGCTGGATGGCATCGAACTGGCTGACATCGTTGATCGGGCCAATCACTTCCCAGGTCCTGCCAAAGTCACGCGTTCGTTCGAAGTGCACGCGCCAACCTTTGTGCTCGGTACTGGACGCACACAGGATCGATCCATCCTCGAGCTGGATGGGTTTGTTCTTCACTGGGCCGATCAGGTTCGGATTGCCTTTCCCCAGAGCTTTGTCTGTACCAAGCTTTCGCGGTTCCGACCAGGTGGCACCGTGATCGTCCGACGTGGTCAGCATTCCCCACCATTGCGAGGGGTTTGGCCCCTTCTTGTAAAACAGCAGGAGCGGACCGCCCTTCGGCTGAAACAGCACCGGGTTCCAGGTGGGGTACCGTTTGTCCGCGGACTCGACCCCGTTGGCGACTTCAACGGATTCGCCCCATTTCGAACCGTCATGCCGAGCCACTCGGATGCCGACGTCCGGGTTCTTCTCGTGTGTCCCGGCAAACCATGCAGCCACCAGCCCGCCTGGCGTCGCAACGATCGTCGAGGCATGACATTGCGGAGTCGGACGATCATCGACTTCGTAGATCAGTCCGGCGCTGACGCAGGCTCCCTGCCCGGCCTCAACCCTCGGCGGGATGCGAGTCTCTTCAGCCTTCAAAACAGAAGACAACGCGATGAACGAAGTTACTGCGAGCATTGAGAGTTTCATCGGAGTGAAAGCTTTCCATCGTGCCTTGTGGCGAAACAGGCGAATAGACGACCGCAGTCGATGCGACTACGCTCAGTGTGTGTTCCGCGTTTCTCGGCAGCAACAATCGAGGGGAATGAGATGCTGAATTTCGCAAAGATCTGCCTGGTGTTGACGTGTGCCGTATTGCTCAGTCCCGGCGCCCGCGCGTGGGAAACCGGCGCTGATCCAGCCGACGTAAAGACTGATGCGGCGGCGATCAGCAAGTTGATCAAGAATCTGGAATCCAGAGACTTTGCGACTCGGGAATCGGCGACGAACGAGCTGACGCGACTGGGGAAGGCAGCAGTACCCGCACTCCAGGCAGCGGCCCTGGGGAAGAACCGGGAATCGAGCGGCAGAGCCTTTGGAATTCTGCGAAAGCTGTTCCAGAGCGAAGATGCTGAAGTCAAAGCGGCAACTAAAAAGGCGTTGGAGCAGATTGTCGAAAAGGACGCGCCTGGTATCTCGCGGCAGGCAGAACTGCTGCTTGACCCGCCGAAGCCGCCCCGGCAACGAGGCGTCGGTGCACAGATTCAAGTGCAGGTCCGGGTTGGCGGCGGTGGCCGCAAAGTCTCCATTCGAACAGTCAACGGCGTCAAGGAAATCGATGCTGAGGAGAACGGACAGAAGGTTCACATCGAGGACGATCCGAAGATTGGTATCAAGGTCAAGATCACCGAGAAGAACGCTGACGGCAAAGAAGAAACGAAGACGTATGAAGCGAAGAACGCAGACGACCTGAAAAAGAAGCATCCCGACGCACATAAGGTCTACGAGAAATACTCGAAGGGTGGCGGCATTAACGTCATCCAGTTTGGCATCCCGGGACAAATTCGTTTTCCGTTCAACCGAATTCCGAATCGTCAGATCGATGACCTGGATGGCAAAGTGAAAGCTGCCATTGAACGGCTGGGAAAAGCAGCGGAGTCAGACAGCCCAGCGGATGAAATCGCCGAGTCGCTCAAGCTGCTGGAACAGGTGCGTGAGCAGCTCAAGAAGCTGCGCCAGGGTGCTGGTCTCGGTGCAGCGCTCCCGCGAGCCCAAAAGTCCAAATAGCCAGACACTCTCCACGGCAGAAGCAATGTCGGGGGCACATACCCGCTAACTGATCACACTGGATCCGAGTGGAGAATCGCGGATGGAACTCAGAACTCTCGGCGGCAGCGGCCTGCGAGTCACCCCGATCTGTCTGGGGACGATGACGTTCGGCGAGCCCGTGGCTGAACCGGATGCCGTGCGGATGGTGCATGCTGCAATCGACCTGGGTATCAACTTTGTCGACACGGCAAATGTTTACGAAGGCTACCGCCGATTCCTTGGCAGTCCGGGAGGCGTCGCCGAGGAGATTGTGGGCAACGCTCTGCAGGACCGCCGTGACAAAGTTGTGCTGGCCACGAAGGTGTGTGCTCCGGTTGGACCCGGTCCGCAGGATCGGGGGCTCTCGGCCAGCCATATTCTGCGGGAAGTCGACCGCAGCCTGCAGCGGCTGAAGACCGATTACATTGACCTGTACATCATGCACTGGCCGGATCGGTTCACTCCGCTGGATACGGCTCTGGCCGCGATGGAAAAGACCGTTCAGCAGGGCAAGGTGCGGTACATCGGTGCGTCGAACCACAACGCCGCACAGTTGTGCGAACTGCTCTGGCTGGCAGACCAGACGGGTGCATCGCCCGTTGTCTCATCCCAGATTCCATTCAGCCTTCTGCGCCGTGAGTTCCAGCATGACCTGGAAGTTTGTGAGCGACATTCCATTGGCGTGACACCGTATCAGCCGCTGCAGGGCGGACTGCTGACCGGCAAGTACCATCGTGGCCAACAGCCCCCGGACGCGTCACGCGCCGCACGCAAACCAGACTGGTTGTGGGACATGGATGACGCCCTGTTTGATCGACTCGAAGCGATCGACGCGCTTGCGGCTGAATTGAACGTACCGACAGCTCAATACGCGCTCGCGTGGGGACTGCGACAGAGGGCCATGACATCCATGATCGTGGGAGCAACACGGATCGATCAGGTTGAAGACGCAGTTGCCAGTGCCAGTGTGACGATCCCGAACAGACACCTTGAAAAGCTCGACGCGATCTGCCCACCACCGTGGACCCAGCCAGATCCCATCCGCGGATAACCAGCCCCGCAAATCTAAATTGAGGTGCCATTTCTGAGCCGGCCAGCGCCCAATGCCACTCGATCTGTTCTGCCAGGCGAGCGGTCAGCCGTAGCCCGATTTCTCCGAAATCGGGACCAGACGACATTGCCACCTGCCGGCACATCGACCGCCGCTCAGTCTTGCCAGGTCCAGGGCAGCGGATTTCGGAGAAATCCGCCTACGGCTCCGCTGGGGACCAGTGCACAGTCTCGGCAGGCGTCAGCCGTAGCCATGATCTGGAACGTCCCTGGATGTGAGTGAGACGATTCAACTTCACTGGCAGCAGCAGCACGGCGGCGGGCAGGCTGAATCGAGGTGCGTTTCACGGATTGTTGCAGAGTCCGGAAATTTCCGACCGCGAGTCACTGATCCAGCGAGGCTTTGACGATCTGGACTTTCGGCGCCGTTCGGGAGTGACTCTGGATGCGGACAGTATGCCAGGCCTGCTCACCACGTAGTCGCACACGGCACGGGCCGACTGGGGCTCCGTCGAGGAACAGGTTGCCGGTGTCGTCCGTCGTCAGTACGGCGGGGCGCAGTTGAGACGTCAGCGGACCTTCCGGCCAGTCGACCTCGATGGCCTGTCGTCGCCATGCTGAGCCGTCGCGGTGATTGAACAGCAATCGTGCTGTGCCGCCAGGCTTCGGAATGTTCAACGCCAGGTCGCGAAGATCGCCGGTCACGTTGACTTCGACTGTCGGCGACAGCCATAGGTTGTCCAACGCTGCCTGACACACGTAGTGACCCGCGGTGAGTCCGGCGAACTCAAATGTGCCGTCGGCATTCGTTGTTGCCTGCTGACTCAACAGTGAACTCCGGCGATCGTTATCCACGAGGCGAAGTGCAATCGTCACGGGTGCGGCGACATTCAGAGCTGGCTCGCCGGCGATGCTCGCGCGACCTGCGACGCGATGTCCGCGTGGCAGCACGATGTCCAGATCATCGGGTGTATCCCCGGCGAATGTCAGCGGGACGATGACTCGCCCGGTTTTGCCGGGAATCCAGGCGACCAGAATGGGCCCGGTGAAGTTGCCGTCAATGGGCGGATCGCCTTGCTGGCCGAACACGTGGAGAGCTGCCGTATGGAAACGGCCGAGTGGATCGCTGCAGCCAGCGGACACAGGTTGTCGCGTATTCGCCGCGTAGGCCGCGAATCGCGTATTGGCCGCTGGCGTCCCTTTCTCAAACAGCCACACCCGACCGGACACTGGCTGCCAGTTTGGTTTGCGAGCCATCCACAGCTCTTCCCGGCGCACCGGCTGGGGTTCGACGTCCGCGTGCGTCACGAAGTCTGGTTCAACAGAGACGTCGGCGAGAAGAATCGCGTTGACGGCATCGACGTTCTGCGGCGTGCCACGATGTCGCCAGATGAGGCGCAGGCTGTGCGTCGAGAGCGGGCCGATCAGAAAATCACCGGTCGTCGGGTCGAAGTCGTGAGACGCGCCCTCGATGGACACGTCCAGCCGGTAATGCTCGCGTCGCAGTCCAGGCGGAAAGCTGGCGCGGCCGCGCACATAGCTCTGCGGTTCTTCTCGAACTTCGACCTGCTCTCCGTGGCGGAAAAACGACTTGCTGAATTGCGGACCGCGACTCGCCAGCAACTGCTCGTCCGACAGTTCGATTGAGAGCGACGGTAGCGGGCGGGAATCGGCGAACCACACGACGACGTCGTGATTTCGAGTGGAATCGAATCCACTGAGGCGGAATTCTCCGTTCGAGTCTGTCGCGCCCATCACGACAGGCAGTCCGTCCGAGCCAACATCGCTGATACGTACGAACGCGCGGGCGGCACGGCCATCGCGGTCGAGCAGTCGCAACATCGCATCCGGCGATCGGTGATTCGGGCTGAGTCGAATTTCCCGTGTGTGTTGGGGCGACAGCAAGCTGGATACGCCGATGAAGGTGGTGGCCGAGAAGTCTGGATGACGCACTGGATACCGATGGACTCCGCCGGACCGACCCATCAAAGCCATTCGCCACAGGCCGGGCGTATCAAAGTAGAAGTCGACGCGACCGTCGGCATCCAGTTCTCGACCTGTGCTCCGACCAGAGCCGGCGGTCAGCCGCTGATAGTTGATCCCGACGTTCTGCGAAGCGATCGGGTTTCCGTCGGGACCGAGCACTCGCAGTGGAACGGCCGCCTGCAGTTGGCCGATCTGCAACAGGTAATCCAGTTTCTCTCCGGCCACGGAAACCATGCCGCGATGTGTTCGTCCCTTGAGCGGACGTTTAGACGAGAAGACTGTGCGTTTTGCCAGCGATGCGAGTTCCTGTTCGGTTCCGTCGACGGCGTACGCCGTGTATTCGCCGGCCGGCAGATTTTCGAAGCGTGCGACACCCTGCGCGTCGACTGACTGCGTGAACTGCCACGTCGAATCCCGCAGCTCACGTTCCCCCCGTCCCTGCTGGCGAGCCCAGCCGAAGCCGGTTCGCTGGTACCAGTCGTTCAGATGCAACCACACAAAACCCTTCGTCGCAGGCTGCTGCTGGTCAAGAACGCGCACGGTGATCGAACCGCCGCGGTCCGAGACGATGGCGTCGGCTCGCACATGAGGTTCGTCGTCGTCGTCGGCCGTTTCCGTGCTCAACACGGGAACGGTCCGGATGCCGCCGATGCCAATGACCATGCCTCGCCCAGTGCCGGGAACTCCAACTGCCGTGCCCCGCGCGTAGGTCACCGGTCGACCCGGCGCGAACACTGCCGCCATCACACTACCGACACCCATGTGGATTTCGTCCACGCGCCATGTTCCATCGTCGTCGGTTCGCGTCTCGACCGTCTTCTCGACCATGCGCAGGCCGCCGTGATATTGATTCGTCACGATGACCCGACAGCCTCGTATCGGCTGACCTCGCGTATCGATGACGCGTCCGGTCGCAAAGACCTTTGTTCTGGCGTGAGCTATAGACATCCGCCTCGCAATATCGGCTGCGTCGTCGACGTTGCGTTTCGCGAGCGGCAGGCTTTCCGGCTTCGGAAACCGCTCGGCTGCACCGAGATTCAGATCAGTGACCTGCTGTCCGGGAGATACGAGCAGTTTCAGCAACGTCTCGTGTTCGGCCTTTGATGCCGGTCCCGCGGCGTGTCGCAATCGCAACTGGCAGAAGCCGGGAATCACGTCGCCGAGTTCAAAGCTTCCGTCCGGCTGAAGGCGGGCGTGACGATCGTCCCAGCCAAACTGACCGATCTCGATTTCGTCGCCAGGCGCGAAGTCCGCTTCGACCGTCCCGCTGATTCGGGCGAGCGGCATGAGGGGCGGAAGATCGACTCGCGTGAGCTGTCTTGCTGTAACGGTCAGACTGGTTACAAACGAGCAGCCGCGGCCGGGCGCGAGGACAAACAACGTTCCGTTCTGGGCCCGGCATCGCAGTCGGAATCGTCCCTTCGCATCCGTCGTGCCGCGCCAACCGACACGGGCATACCGGCCCTGGTTCCATGCGACGAGCACGTCTGTGTCGACCAGCACATTGCCGTCGTGGTCACGAACGATTGCCTGTATTTCGCCCGGAGCTCGGACCCGCGCCCACATCGTTCGTCGCCCCTTCTCAGTGCCCCATTGGGACACGCCAGGGGCACCGGCGCGTTTCACCATCTCGAACATGGGCATTTTCCGTCCGGGATCGCACGCGGTCAGCGCCCAGGCTTCGCCATTCGTCGGAAGGCCGATGATCTCCGGCGGACGCTGCAGTGTTGTGGACGGGTCGAGCGCGGCGGGCACTTCGAAGTCGAAGCGTCCCTTGTTGTCGGTGATGCAGACGGTGTCGTTTTCCAGATGCTCCTGTTTGTCGCTGAAATCAAGGGCCAGTGCCATGCCTGGCAGCGGCTGCCTGTCATCGTGGTCAACCAGCACGCCACTCACTTTGAGCAGCTTCGGTTCGTCTGCGACGAGCGTGTTGTGATTGCAACTGACCAGCGCGGCAAGGACCGACGGCAGTATCCAGTGTGACCGGACGATGCGTGAGCGTGACTGTTCCATAAGACGCATCCTTCTGGGCTGGTGGTCGTCACCGGTCTCGCCTCGTTGAGCGAGGTGACGGGACACTGTGACTGCGGCTATAGCGAGCTGACAATCCGAATTCCGACAGTCCCCAGGAATCGATAGTCGACGCACGGTTCGGAATACACGCGTCGTCTATTGCTCGACCTCAGCCACTCAATGCGGCATTTCCGGGCTGACTCGGTCAGGGGCGCACGCTGCCGGCGAATCGGTTTTTCGGGGCACGCGTTGCGTCCGGTGGCAGGCGGTCGCGCGGGTTGAGCAGATGGACGCCGCGGAGATCGGCGGCGCGTCGGGGGAGTGTTCTCTGTCGAGCAAAACTCGGCGGGCGAGCGGATGATTCCGGGCCCAGCGTGTCGTCGGGAAACGGATCGTGGAAATCGGCCAGGCGACGTTCGACTGCGGGGTGACGCCGTGTGAGCGACGGAAGCTGGAATCGCTTCGGGTCGTAGGCGCAGCCATTCAGGCAGATCGATACCAGCAATGCGGCCACGATCAGCGGTCGGGGCCATGCCATCGGCTCGGCATGCCGTTTGCGAATCCCATCCATGGTCTGCTCCCTGCCACAACCGGTGTCCCTCCCGGTGGCGGCGGGAGTATATTGCGGTGCGGTCCAGTCTCAAATGCCTCATTACAAACTCGGAATTCGAGCAAATGTCTGCAGTACAGGACATTCCCCGATACCCGGAGCGGCCAGCCGACGGCCACAAGGGCACGTTTGGCCGCGTGCTGGTTATCGCCGGCAGCCGCAACATGAGCGGAGCTGCGTGCCTGGCGGGCATGGGGGCATTGCGCGGAGGGGCAGGACTGGTCTTTGTCGCCTGTCCCGAGGGCGTTCAGGCCATCGTGGCCGGTGCGGAACCCTGCTATCAGACGATTGGCCTGCCCGAGAATGAATCCGGCCAGCTCGATGCGTCGGCGTTGGCCGCTGCCCAGGCACTTCTGTCGGGCAAGGACGCGCTGGCGATCGGCCCCGGGCTCGGTAGTTCGCCGGCCACCTGTTCGCTGGTTGCTAAGCTGTTCGTGGCCGCGGCCTGTCCGGCTGTGTTCGACGCGGACGCCCTCAACTGCCTGGCTGTGTCGGAGTTGGCGTCGCGGCCCCCATCGTTGCCCCGCGTCCTGACCCCTCATCCCGGCGAGCTACGCCGGCTTCTCGGCTGGTCCGCAGAGCAGCCGGTGACCGATCGGCTGGAGGCCGCTCGCGAGGCGGCCCGGCGCTACGATGCCGTCGTGGTCCTCAAGGGAGCCGGCACGGTGGTCGCTGATCCCCCCGGGCGCTGCAGCCTCAACCCCACCGGCAACCCCGGCATGGCCACTGCCGGCAGCGGCGACGTTCTCACCGGAGTCATCGCCGCCTTGCTCGGCAGAGGCTCCGATGCCGTCCTGGCAGCAACGGCGGGTGTCTACTGGCATGGCCTCGCCGGCGACATCGCCGCACGAACCGAGGGCCAGGCCTCGCTGCTGGCGGGGGACATCACCGCCTCCCTCGGGGCGGCATGGCGGGAAGCGAGGCAGGAGCGATGAAGTCGCAGGTCAAAATAGC
>Ga0209402_10003681_pt1 | contig 14526 bp, 15 predicted proteins | sample ArcticOcean_MG_C_3_FD_187437 | JGI IMG/M metagenome (GOLD analysis project Ga0209402, IMG submission 187437) | Marine microbial communities from western Arctic Ocean - ArcticOcean_MG_CB8_126 (SPAdes) (version 2) | ecosystem: Environmental > Aquatic > Marine > Oceanic | place: Arctic Ocean... | reverse complement strand
AAGTAGTTGTACTATTTTTTTATAACTTATTAAACTCTTAATGGCAGCGTTTCACTTAAAATATCATTTCTTATCTTTTTTAAATTTAAATCATTCAATATTTTATTTAAAAAATATATTGTTTCTGGATCTAAATCATAAATAGCATCTTCACCAATTATTTCTATAATTTTGAGCATAACTAATCCTGTCTGTTTTTGACTAACTAGGTCTACCAAATTATTTGGTATTGTTAATTGAGAGGAAAGTTCATCTAGATTAATTTCTTTAGGCAAAATAATTCCATCGATTTTAAGAGATTCTAAAACCACAATATCCTTGATTGAAATAAAATACTTTTTATTTCTTTTAATTTTTTTATAAACTTCTTTTAAATCTTTTTCTGTTTTGCTTTTCTTTACATTTTGATTTAAAAAATGTTTTATTATTTTAGATCTATGTAGAATATCATTTTCAAATTTTATTTTTTTATCAGAAAGAATATTTTGCGTTGAGTTTTCTTTAACTAGCTTAAGATAATTTTCAGGAATTTCATTTAATTGAATTGATTTTAAAATTAGTGTTAGTTCTTCTTTGTAAACGTTCAATAACTTATCTTTAGCAAATAATTTCTTAAGTAAGAAAGCTAGATAAAGTTTTCTTTCTACATCTGTATTAAGTAAAATACTTTGATAAATTAATGCTCTAGCTTTATACCCTGGTAGAGTTTTGTATATTTCGTCAACATTCATTAGTTGATTAAAATTAAAATAAATTTTTAAATAAATTTTAAAAACCTCTTCACTTTCAAAAGAATTGGTAGCAGCGGCTTGCTCGTAAGTTGATATTAATTCTTCATTTTCAAAACTGTTATTCTGCAATAAATTGGCTGACGAAAGATAACGCCAAATATATTTATCTGTTTTATCATTTGGTTCAAATAAAAAATTTTGCGTTGTGATGTGTGATAAATAAAAATTTAGAAGATTATCATCTAATATCTTACTTGTAGTTTTATCTGTTATGCCAAGTAAAAAATTAATTTTGTCTTCAAAAAAACTATCTTTTAAGCCGCTCTCTTTTGTGAGATCTAAAAGTAATTGAGCCTCGTCTTTTCTATCATCGTTTATTAAACAATAAATTAAAAACTTATCCAAATAATTATTTTTTACATCTTTGCTTATAAAATTTGATTTTTCGCAAGCCGAACCTATGTCTGCGGAAGAGAGATATTCGTTAATTAAAAATTTAATAACCCTTGGTATTTTTCTTACTTCTTGATTGTTTTTTAACAAAATTTCAAGATCCTTAAACTTTCTATTTTTTATTAACCAATTGATTTTTATTTCTAAAAATTCTTCTGATGATAAATTTTTTTGAGGAGGGTAAGCATTTGTAAACAAAACTTTGAAAAGCAAATCTTCTGAAAATTTTGATAATTTTAGTTTGTTAATTCTTTTGAGGATACTTTTTATATCTTCTCCATTTGATTGTGACCATAAATTTAAGCTAAAATCATTAATCTCGGGATCAAATATGCCAATGATTGATTCTTTAGAAGTATTAATTTTTTCTTCACTTACTGAAAATTTTTTTTCTTTTTTTTCGTCTGATAATTTTGGACTTTCAATTGTAATTTTATTTTCGCTGTTAGTTTGGGTATTTTCTAACGTATTATCTTCTTTTTTTTCCCATATATCTACTGCTGCAATAGATAGTGATGGGACAAAAATTACAATCAATAAAAAAAAAATAGTTTTTATTAATTTATTTAAGAGTAATAAGTTTGTCATTATTGATTTCTTGCTTGATAAGTTTGCTTGGCACAGGCATTGTTATTTTATCAGCTAAAAATACTAATAGAGAAAAAACTAATAAAGCTAAGACAGCTCTTGATATAAGTTTAGATATTAATAGTTTTTTATTATTTCTAGGGTGTAATCTAAGTTGCATAATTATTAATTTGTATTTAAACTCGAAAAATAAGACATAATTGTGAAAAATCAAATTTAAAAAATCAGGCAATAGTGAAAAAAAACCTTGTTTTATTGGGAATGATGGCTGTTGGAAAAACAACCTTGGGTAAAAGTGTGGCAAAAAAACAAAAATTGGAATTTATTGATATTGATAAAAATATTGAAAAAAAAAACTTAATGACAATTAAAGAGATCTTTAGCAAAAAAGGAGAAAAATTTTTTAGATCTGAAGAAGAAAATGAGGTGCTAAAATCTCTTAAAAAAAATAAAGCAGTAATTTCTTTGGGTGGTGGTGCATTTATAAATAAAGCCTTAAGGGATAATATTCTTAAAAATTCTATATCCATTTGGCTTGATGTTGATATAAAAACTTTAAATAAAAGAGTAGCAAAAAATAGGAAGAGACCTCTATTAAATGTGAATAATAATAATAAAAAACTTCAAAATTTATTCGATGAAAGAAAAAATGTTTACAAACTAGCTCATCATAAAATTAAATGTGATAATCTTAAACTTCAAAATATTACTGATAAAATAATAGCTCTATATGAAAAATACTAAAATTATTATTAAAACTACAAGCAAATCATACCCAGTCTATTTTGGGAATGGAATTGTAAGTTTAGCAGGTCCATTAATTAAAAAAAATTTACCTGACGTAAAAAAAATATGCATAATTAGTGATAAAAAAATACCTTCATCACTATTAACAAAACTAATTAAATCTATAAAAAATTATAATCTTAAGGTTTATAGACTTGATATAAATGAAAAAAATAAAAATTTAAATACTGTAAATAAAATAATTCGGGAATTGTTAAAAAGTAATTTTAATAGATCTGATTGTGTCATTGCTTTAGGCGGGGGTATTGTTGGTGACTTGTCAGCTTTCATTTCTAGTCTAACAAAAAGAGGTTTAAAATTTATTAATATACCCACAACACTTTTAGCGCAATCAGACGCTGCAATTGGAGGAAAGTCTGGAGTAAATTCAGTTGAAGGGAAAAATCTTATAGGAACATTTTATCAACCTGATTTTGTTTTAACAGACTTATTAACTCTAAACAGTCTACCGCACGAAGAGATGGTTTGTGGGTACGGTGAAATATTAAAACATTCACTAATCATGGATAGAAAATTTTTTATATGGTTAATTGAAAATGGAAAAAAAATAATTAATAATAATGATAGTCAAATTTTAAAAAGAGCAGTGATAAAAAGCTGTAAACTTAAATCTAAAATTATTAACAAAGATGAGAAAGAAATAAATTTACGTATGATATTAAATTTTGGTCATACATTTGCACATGGATTTGAAGCAACCAAAAATTATTCTAAAAAATTAAATCATGGTAAAGCGGTATTAATGGGGATGATGACTGCCTGCGAGTTGTCTTATAAAAAGAAATTGTTAACATTAAAAGATTTAAAATTAATTAAAAAACATTATTTCGACCTGAGGTTACCAATGAATATAAAAGAAAAGTTTGAAAAAAAAGATATAAATAAAATAATTTATTTTATGAAAAAAGATAAAAAAAATTTAAATAATAAAATAAATTTAATACTTCTTAAAAAAATAGGAGAAACAACTAAACCAAATGACTTTTCTATTAATCACAAAGAGCTCAAAAAATTTTTGATACGAAATTATTATTAAAAGATTTATTTTATGTGAATTTCTAGTGCATGAATTTTACTTTTCATTTCATCCTTTAAAATAGAAAAAATAGTTTTATGTGCTTCTATTTTATTCATATTTCTTAATTTTTTTGATTCGATAATAATTTTAAGATTAAATTTTTTGGCATCAAATTGCTTATGCTTCTTGTGTAAATCTGAATTGTCAACTAATAATACTTTTTCTGGGCTTAATTTATTGTTAATTTTTTCCTTTATTTCTTTTAATAAATCTGTCATTTCACTTCTAAAATTTTAGATCATATAGTAGTTTTAAACAATGAAAAATATTTGCGAATGGGAAAATTGTAAAGAAGTTGGTGAATTTAGGGCACCTGCTGAAAAAGATAATAGCAAAAATTTTCTCTTGTTTTGCAAAGACCATATTAAGCAATTTAATCAAAAATGGGATTATTTTGATGGTATGTCGCAATATGAAATTGAAAATTTCTTAAGATCAGATCTTACATGGCATCGACCTACACAAAAGTTTGGTTCTAATGAGAATTTTTTTAATATTTTATGGAACAATACATTAAATGATAAATTCAAAATTTTTAATGACGAAAGTTCTTATAATGTTAGTAATAGAAAATTCTGTGAAAAAGATAAGGATGCTTTCAGAATTATGGACCTAAAATTTAACGATGATTGGGCCGCTGTACAAAAAAAATTTAAAATCCTTGTAAAAAAATTTCATCCTGATAGAAATTCTGGTAATAAAAAATTTGAGGATAAATTAAAAAAAATAACTATGGCCTATAGCCACCTAAAAAGAATAATGATGGTAAAGTAATATGTTTAATTTGTCTGAATTAACCCCTGATATAAAAATTTCTGTAAATCAAGTATTTGGAATAGACACAGAAATGAAAATAGATGCGTTTTCAAAGAAAAATGAATATGTGCCTGAGATTGATAGTAGCTATAAATTTGATAGAGATACTACTTTAGCTATCATCGCTGGGTTTGCTTTTAATAAACGTGTTTTAATCCAAGGGTATCATGGTACAGGAAAATCAACACACTTAGAGCAGATTGCTGCAAGGTTAAATTGGCCTTGTATAAGAGTAAATTTAGATAGTCATATCAGTCGAATAGATTTAATAGGAAAAGATGCAATAGTACTAAAAGACAATAAGCAAATTACTGAGTTTAAAGAAGGAATTCTTCCATGGTCAATTCAAAATCCCATCGCTTTAGTTTTTGATGAGTATGATGCGGGCAGACCAGATGTAATGTTTGTGATTCAAAGAGTTTTAGAAAAAGAAGGTAACTTCACCTTGCTTGACCAAAATAAAGTTTTAAAACAAAATCCTTTTTTTAGATTGTTTGCTACAACAAATACCGTGGGATTGGGTGATACAAGTGGTCTATATCAAGGTACGCAGCAAATTAACCAAGGGCAGATGGATAGATGGAATATAGTCACAACTTTAAATTATCTAAAATTTGATAAGGAGTTAGAAATTGTTTTAGGAAAATCAAAACCTTTTAATAACAAAGAAGGAAAGGAAACTATTTCAAATATGATTAAAGTGGCAGACCTAACGAGAAAAGGGTTTATCAATGGTGATATTTCTACAGTAATGAGTCCACGAACAGTTTTGCACTGGGCAGAAAACGCTGATATATTTAAGGATGTAGGTTATTCATTTAGAGTTACATTTCTTAATAAATGCGATGAATTAGAAAAAAGTATAATTGCTGAGTATTATCAAAGATGCTTTGGGGAAGACTTACCCGAATCTTCAATAAATATTAAAATATAAAGTATCTAAATGGATGAAAAGGAACTTTTTAAAGAAAAATTTAAGTCAGCTATTTCTTCTGCAATTAAAGCTATTTCTGGAAATTTTGATCTTCAAATCAAATTTAGTGATAACACGAACGCAAATGAAAACTTATTAAATTTACCTGATGTTTCTAATCTTAAAGACTTGCAGGGTTATACCGATTTAAGAGCCTTCGCTGATTCTGAAGCTTTAAAAATAAAATACACAAACAAAAAAATTTTTCTTCAAAATGAGCCAGTGGGAACTGTGGCAAAAAATTTATATTTGATAGCCGAGAAAATTAGGTATGAAAAAATAGGATCTGATAACCTTTTAGGTATAAAAAAAAACATCACTCAAAGTTATGAAAATAAATTTAAAAATAAGAAAATTGAGGAGATTAAAACAGAAGGGGATAATTTAATAACTGATGCGTTTGAATTATATTTAAGAAGCCATTTTTTTAAAATTAAACAAAATGATGCTACACAAAAAATGTTGAGTTGTTGGAAAAAACTATTTGACAAAAATCTTAAAGGTAAATTAAAAAAATTAGACAATTGTATTAAAGATCAAAAAGAATTTAGCCAAGTTATATCTGAACTAATTGGTAAACTTGATTTTAATGATTCAAATAACCAAGAAAAAGATGAAAAGAAAAATACTCCAGAAGATAGTTCTTCATCCCAAGATAATGCTAAGGATGATAAAACAGAAAAAGATGGGAATAAAGAAAACGAGCAAAATAAACCAGACTTACATGTATTGGATGATAATAAGGGTTTGCTAGATGAAAATGAAAATTCAGAACAAGACCAAACTGAAAGAAATTATGATCCAAATTTTGAAGAAAAAAGTAATAAAAAAATATTAAAAGCTAAATATAAAATTTTTACTAGTGAGTATGATGAGATTAAGCAAGCAGATGCTTTAGAAAATACTGAAGAAATTGCTAGACTTAGAAAAAATTTAGATCAGCAGCTTATTAATTTACAAAATATTATTTCTAAATTAGCAAATAAACTTCAGAGACAATTATTGGCTAAGCAAAATAGATCCTGGGAATTTGACTTGGAAGAAGGTTTGCTAGACTCTTCTAAGCTATCAAGAATTATTATAGATCCGATGCACTCACTATCATATAAAGTTGAAAAAAAAACTGAGTTTAAAGACACTTTGGTTACTCTTCTCATCGACAACTCTGGCTCTATGAGAGGCAGACCAATTTCTGTCGCTGCTATCTGTGCTGATATCCTGTCGCGAACTTTAGAAAGATGCTCTGTTAAAACTGAAATTTTAGGTTTTACTACAAAAAATTGGAAGGGTGGAAAAAGTAGAGAGAAGTGGATTTTAAATAATAAGCCTGCAAATCCTGGAAGATTAAATGATTTAAGACATATTGTTTATAAGTCAGCTGATCAATCTTGGCGGCAATCAAAACAAAATCTTGGTCTAATGCTCAAAGAAGGTTTGTTAAAAGAAAATATAGATGGAGAAGCGCTTATGTGGGCTTTTAAAAGAATTTCCAAAAGAAAAGAAGAAAGAAAAATATTAATGATTATTTCTGATGGCGCCCCAGTAGATGACTCTACTTTATCTGTAAATTCTGGTGATTATTTAGAAAAACATCTTAAGAATGTAGTAAAATTAATTGAAGAAAACTCAAATATTGAAGTCCTTGCTGTTGGCATAGGTCACGATGTAACTCGATATTATAAAAAAGCTATTAAAATTACTGATGTACAAGAATTAGGAGATGTAATGATTAATCAATTAACAAAACTTTTTTCAGAAAAAGACGATAAAACTATACACTAATTTTTTTTTTACTATTTGAATTTTCCTGCACGCGAAGCAATAAAAGTCTAAAAGGAACCAACATAAGCAAAGCTGCAAATATCTTAACTAACAAATCTCCAAAAGATAAAGAAATCCAATTTACTCCTGTTTTGTAAAATGAAATAAAAAAGAATAAAAATGTATCAATAACAGACCCTATTAGAGATGAAATTAGTGGTGCAGCAAACCAAATTTTTTTTCTTAATCTATGAAAAATATTTATGTCTATCAACTGTGCTACTAAAAATGCTGTCCCAGAAGCAATGGCAATTCTAATTGAAATTAAATCAGAATAATTTGTTGAAAAGTAAAATGTTAAAAATATTCCAAATAAAAATCCGATGTAAACAATTTTTTTAGCAGAATTGGGTCCATATTTTCTGTTTGATAAATCTGATATCAAAAATGCTACTGGATAACTAAAAGCTCCATATGTTAACAAATCTTGAAGACCCATATAATTTACTGGGAATTGAACTAGATAGTTTGATAGCGCTACTACCAATGCCATTAAAGAAGCTAAAATAAAAAAAAAATTATACTTTATTTTAACCATCGACTACTGAGTTTTTGCAAATATTTTTTTCTTAAGTTTTATTACTTTTGGAGACAGCTTAAATGATTTGACACTTTTTAAAAAAGCATCTAATCCACCTTTGTAATCTACTGTTCTGACGGCAGCATTACTAACACGAAGTTTAATATTTCTTTTTAATATATTGCTTTTAAAAGTTACTTTTTTTAAATTAGGCAAAAATTTTCTTTTGGTTTTATTGTTTGCATGACTCACTTTATGACCCTTTAAGGGTGATTTTCCTGTTAGCTCACATTTTTTTGACATTATAAATTTCCTAGACATTGTATAGATGTAGCAAGAAACGGAATCAAGTTAATATATTAAATATTGACAACTTTAGTGTTGAGGAATAGTTATATTTATAGAGTTTTAAATGGAAGTGTACTTACCAATAGCTTTTTTAGCTGGATTTGTTAGTTTTTTATCACCGTGCGTACTTCCTTTAATACCTGGGTATATTTCATATATTTCAGGTACCACGTTTGATAAATTGTCCCAAGAAAGTAAGAGTGTAGTTGTTTTTAAAACAATTTTTTTTACTTTAGGGTTTTCTTTTGTTTTTATAATCCTAGGGCTATCGGCGTCATCATTGGGGAAAATTTTTTTGACTAATTCTGATATATTTAGAATTGCAGCTGGCTTAATTATAATATTTTTTTCACTTCATCTAATTGGGCTTGTAAATTTTAAATTTATGAACAAAGACCTGAGGATTTTTACAAATCAGTATAATCAAAGTTATACTTTTCCATTTCTTGTGGGGGCTGCTTTTGGTTTTGGTTGGACGCCATGTATAGGACCTATTTTAGGTTCAATTTTAACGTTAGCTGCAATAGAACAAAATATTATCAAAGGTATGTTATTGTTATCATCTTATTCACTTGGTTTAGCAATACCTTTTGTTATCTCAGGAATTTTAATTAATAAATTTTTTATTTTTTCAAAAAATTTTAAAAAATATTTATTACTAACGAATAGGGTTGGGGGTACCATTTTATTACTAACTGGTTTAGCAATTTTAACAGGGCAGTTACAATTATTAGGATTTTTTATATTGGAATATTTTCCTTTTTTTGAAAAATTTGGTTAATCAAATTCCTTTGCCTACAATATCTTTTATATTTTTTATTCCTTCAGATTTTAAAATTTCAATTAATTCTTTTTTAATATTTTTTGCTATGAACGGTCCTTTGTAAACAAAGCTTGTATAAAGCTGCAATAATGAAGCTCCAGCAATAATTTTTTCATAGGCTGATTTTCCTGAATTAACACCACCGACTCCAATAATGGGAATTTTTCCATTTGATACTTTGTAAAATTTCTTAATCATTTCTGTTGAAATTTCTTGCAAAGGTTCGCCTGAGAGCCCGCCCTCTTCCTTTTTAATCTCACTTAATAAACTTTCCCTGTTACCATTAGTAGTATTTGTGAGTATCATTGCAGAGACGCTATTTTTCATAGCAACCTCTGTAATTTCAGAAATATAATTATCATTAATATCTGGTGAAACTTTTAACAGAAGTGGAATGCTTGTTTTTTTATCTTTCTTAACTTTGTTAAGTGAAATCAAAAGTTCTTTCAGTTTTTCACTATCATGAAAATCTCTTAAGCCTTGTGTGTTTGGAGAAGAGATATTTATAGTAATATAATCAGCTATATCAAAAAAAAAATTTAATCCTAAACAAAAATCATTTTTCTGTTCTTTAGTATTTTTATTCGGACCAATATTAATTCCTAGTATCCCCTCCTTTTTTTCTAATTTGATTCTATCTTTTATAATTTCCATTCCATCATTATTAAAACCAAGTCTATTGATTAACGCGCTATCTTCTTCTAACCTAAATATTCTTGGCTTAGGGTTTCCAAGTTGCTGCAAGGGAGTAACTGTTCCAATCTCTACAAATCCAAAACCCAATTTGAATAATGAATTATATGCTTCTGCACTTTTATCAAAGCCAGCAGCTAAACCTATTGGATTGGGAAATTTTTTTCCTAGTAATTCTATATTTAATATTTCTTCATCCTCAACTTCAAACATTTTATTAGGTAGGGGATTAAATTTAAGCGATTTAATAGCTAAATCATGTGCAGTTTCAGGATCAACTTTAAATAGAAGGGGTCTTAAAATAGAAAACATCATTTAATACATTTGTTTATTAGTTCAATGGTTTCTTTAACTCCAAAAAAACTTATAAAAAAACCCATTCTTGGTCCATCTTGGTCTCCAAAAATTATTTCATAAATTGCTTTAAACCATTCTCTTAAATTTTCTGAATATCCATTTTCTTTACCTACTGAATATACAATAGTTTGTATAGCTTCTGGATCTGTATGTTTTTCACAGTTTTTTAATCTACTTACCAGATTTTCTAATGCTTTTTTTTCTTTTTCATTTGGTTTTCTATATTTTTTATTTGGTTGAACAATATCTTTAAAATATTTTAATGCATATCCAACTAAGCTATCTAAAATTGGATGCTCTGCAGGTTTAATATCTTTTTTATATTTTTTAATAAACTTCCATAAAACATCTTTGTCTGTTGCGTTGCTCGTTCCAACTAAATTTAATAAAACTGAAAATGGCATCATTGACTTTTCTTGTGGAGGTTTTCCATCATGAATATGCCAGACAGGGTTAAGAAGTTTATGTTGTTCATCCTGCTCAGAAAATTTATCTATACATGATAAATACTCATCAACAGCTTTTGGGACTACATCTGCGTATAATTTTTTTGCTCTCTTGGGGTTTTGATACATGTATAAACTTAAACTTTCTGGAGAAGCATATTTTAACCATTGCTCAATTGTAATTCCATTACCTTTAGATTTTGATATTTTTTCACCTTTTTCGTCAAGAAATAGTTCGTAGGCAAAACCATTAGGGTTTTTCTTTCCCAAAACTTTACAAATTTTACTTGAAAGTATTGCACTTTCAATTAAATCTTTGCCATACATCTCGTAATCAACATCAAAAGTATACCATCTCATTGCCCAATCCACTTTCCATTGTAATTTACATTTTCCATTTATAACGTCTGTTTCTATTTTTTTATTTCCATTCTGATAAATAATTTTTCCTTCTTTTTTTTTAATTTCCACTACTGGAACTTCTAAAACTTTACCTGTGGTTGGACAAATGGGAAGAAAAGGACTGTAAGTTAATTTTCTTTCCTTACCTAACGTGGGTAATACTATGTTCATTATTTCTTCATATTTTTCCAATACCAAAAGTAATGATTTATTAAAAATTCCTTTTACATAAGTTTCTGTTGAACTTCTAAAAATATATTTAAATCTAAATTGATCCAAAAAACTTTTTAACATCTCGTTATTGTGTTCACCAAAACTTTTAAATTTATTAAAAGGATCTGGTATGCTAGTTAGAGGTTTGTGTAAATTTTTTTCTAAAACTTCTTTATTAGGTATATTTTCAGGAACTTTTCGCAGACCATCCATGTCATCAGAAAAAGTTATAATTTCTGTCGGAATATCGGTTATTTGCTTTATAGCATTTACCATCATTGTAGTTCTTGCGACTTCGGCAAATGTGCCTATATGAGGTAACCCACTTGGACCATATCCAGTTTGCAGGGTTATCTTACCTTTTTTTTCGTAAATCCTTTGTCTTTCTTTAACCAGCTTCCTTGCTTCCACAAAAGGCCAAGAGCTAGTAGCTTGAATTATAGATTTATCAATCACGTTATAAAAGATTTATTAAATTTCATTATAAAAATATAGGTATAATAAGGTCTTATTATGTTGAATTTCAATTATAATTAAATAACCTTAAATTTCAAAGATGAATAATTTAAAAACTGTTTTTTTTGCCATAGGAGTGCTTTTAATAATATTAGGGGCATTTATGCTCATGCCATTCTTGGTAGGACTGATATTTGATGAAAAAAGTATTACTTTTCTTTCTTCAGCGTTTATTACTATATTTATAGGGATATTATTGGTGCTTGCTAATTTGGAAGAGAGTAGAAAACTGAATTTGCAGCAAGCATTTCTTTTAACAACTCTATCTTGGTTGAGCATTGCGATTTTTGGCAGTTTACCATTCCTACTTTCCAATCTCAATCTTACCGTAGTTGATTCTTTTTTTGAAAGCATGTCAGGAATAACAACAACTGGCTCAACAATTATTACAGACTTAGATAATGCTCCTAGGGGGATACTTATTTGGAGAGCAATTTTACAATGGCTAGGTGGAATTGGAGTTATTGTAATGGCAATTGCAGTTCTGCCATTGTTAAATGTTGGTGGAATGCAATTATTTAGGATGGAAAGCTCTGATTCAACTGAAAAAATTCTACCTAAAGCTCGTGCAGTAACTTTTATGATTTCAACAATATATGTCACCTTAACTTTTGTATGTGCTTTAGCTTATTGGATTTTTGGAATGAATATCTTTGATAGCATATCACACGCCATGACGACAATAGCTACGGGTGGATTTTCTAACTACAGTGATTCAATTGGTCACTTTCAAAATCCTAAAATTGAAATAATTTCAATAATTTTTATTATATTGGGTAGCCTGCCTTTTATAGCGTACATTAAATTTATAAAGGGTAATAGAAAAGTATTTTTTAACGATTCTCAAATTAAAGCATTGATTTATTTTATATTTTTTTCAACCGTCTTAATGCTTTTATACTTATCATTTATTAATGATAATAATAACTTTTTAGAAAATTTAAGATTATCAACTTTTAATATAGTTTCAATATTATCAGGCACAGGTTATGTAACAACAGATTTTAGCTTATGGGGTAATTTTCCATTGGTTTTTTTTCTCTTTTTGATGTTTGTTGGTGGGTGCGCTGGTTCAACAACATGTGGAATTAAAGTATTTAGATTTCAAATACTTGGTAAATTTATTTTTAACCAAATAAAAAAAATTGTTTATCCAAATGGGATTTTTTCTATGAGATATAATAATGAAAAAATTAGCAATTCTTTTATATATTCAATAATGACCTTGATTTGTTTATATTTTTTTATATTTTTTGTATTATCAGCCTTACTGTCTTTGAATGGTCTCGATTTTATTACTGCTACATCTGGTGCGGCTTCTGCAATATCAAACGTTGGTCCTGGCTTGGGTAATATAATTGGACCAAATGGTAATTTTTATGACTTGCCTGATTTTTCTAAATTATGTTTGTCTTTTGGTATGCTTCTTGGTAGGCTTGAATTGTTTGCAGTGTTAGTTTTATTTTTTCCTTCATTTTGGAAAGATTAAAAATTTTGATTTATGGAAATATATAAAAAGCAATCATTTTCAGAAACTTTTTCAGTTTATTTTGATAGAAGAATGATTAGAATTCTTTTGTTAGGAATTATAAGTGGATTTCCTTGGGTTCTGATTGGAAGTAGTCTTAGCCTCTGGCTTAAAGAAGATGGTCTGAGCCGTAGTACGATCGGTTGGGCTGGATTGATATTTGGTGTTTATGCAATCAATTATCTATGGGCACCAATAATTGATAGAATCCGTATTCCATGGTTAACCAATAAAATTGGTCACCGTCGTGGTTGGATTGTGACCATGCAATTTATTATTTTAGTCAGTCTGGTTTGTTGGAGTGTAGTTGAGCCTACAACAAATCTTGCATTAGTAATTACCATTGGTTTGATTATCGCTATTGCTTCAGCAACTCAAGACATCACTGTAGATGCATTAAGAATTGAACAAATTGGAGAAAATGAAGGAACATCAATGCAGGCAGGCGCTGCGATGGCCGTTGTTGGTTGGTGGACCGGGTATAAATTAGGTGGAGTAATAGCTTTAAAATCTGCTGAATATTTTCAACAATCTGGTTTTGAAAATTATTGGCAAGTTACTTTTCTAATACTCGGTATTGTAATAATTGCTTGCAACATTGGTTTAATGTTCGTGCATGAAGAACAACCTACTGAAAGACAAATAGCTCAAAGACAAACTGACCAGATGATCGAAGAAAAATTAGGATCCTCTGGAGTTTTTGCAAAAACAACAGCATGGATCAGCGGAGCAATTGCTGGTCCTGTCATAAGTTTCTTTAAACGTAACGGTTTTAAAATTGCTTTAGGTATTCTAGCATTCATATTTCTTTTTAAAATTGGAGAGGCTTTTTTGGGGCGTATGTCCATTATCTTCTACAAAGAGATGGGATTTTCTAAAGGTGATATTGCGCTTTATTCTAAGGGTATTGGCTGGATTACTACAGTCGTGTTTACGCTTTTGGGAGGTCTGTTTGCAATACGTTCTGGAGTGGTAAAAGCAATGTTTATTTCTGGAATATTAATGGCAGCTACAAATCTTTTATTTGCAGCTCTTGCTTGGTCTGGAAAATCTGAGTGGCTTTTTGCTGTTGCTGTATTACTAGACGATATTGCTGCAGCATTCGCAACCGTTGCTTTTGTTGCCTTCATATCATTGTTGGTCGATAGAACGTATACAGCTACCCAATATGCATTGCTTGCTTCAATAGGCACTCTCGGTAGAACAACATTAGCTGCTTCTGCTGGATGGATGGTTGATACTCTCGAATCTGGAGGGATTTTAAATCTAAAATATAAATTTATTAACCTCGGCTCAATTCCTATCCCTAGTGTAGAAAATCCATGGGCAGTCTTTTTTGTAATTACCACAGTTATGGTAATACCTTCCTTAATTCTTCTGTGGTTTATTCGGAATAAATTAAGATTAAGGTGA
>Ga0209402_10003679_pt1 | contig 14533 bp, 18 predicted proteins | sample ArcticOcean_MG_C_3_FD_187437 | JGI IMG/M metagenome (GOLD analysis project Ga0209402, IMG submission 187437) | Marine microbial communities from western Arctic Ocean - ArcticOcean_MG_CB8_126 (SPAdes) (version 2) | ecosystem: Environmental > Aquatic > Marine > Oceanic | place: Arctic Ocean... | reverse complement strand
TCCAATAGATAATCTCAGACAAAGGTTTTTAAGTAAAAATATTTAAAAAATATACAATGTCTTTAAATCCGGACATAAAAAAATTGTTATTTATAAACTTTACCTAAATAACTGTTAATAAATTTTTTGTTTTTTACAAGAATTTTTAAAATCTTATTTCTAAAACTTTTTAATATTTGGTTAGAAATATGAAAACTAAAGTAATTAAATTTTGATCTTTTAATAATTAAACTTGTTCTTTCTGCTCTATTATTAAAATATACATTTTGAATATCTGAATGATTATCTTTAATTAAATTAAAAATTTCGTACGCAGATTCGATTGCTTGTGAAGCCCCTTGAGCCATTGTTGGTGGAAAAGTATAGAAGGCATCACCAATATAAAATATGTTTTTATAAATAGATTGAATGGGTTTGCTAGATATATAAAGAGGCCAAGATTTTTTTACCCCTTGAAACAAATTTTTAAAAATTTTATTTTCATTAAAAATTTTATTATTTAAGATTTGCTTTATGTCTTCATTGTTTTCTAGATTTTTTCTAGCCACATAAACTATATTAAGTTCTTTGCTTTGATTAATTGGATATACCACTAAATGCGAATTGGAGCTCATTATTAAAGATATATTATTACTATTAAAATTAAAAATATTTTGATTTTTAATTTGCACCCTAATAGCAGAAGCACCGTAGTAAATTGGCTTAAATATTTTATTTTCTATAACTGATTTTGAATTAGAAAAAACTCCATCAGAAACGACTAAATAATCGACTTCTTCTAGCGACTCGTCTATAAAATTAATATTAATTTTTCCGCTTTTTTGCTCAACAGTATTAATTTTTTTACGAAATATTAATGAATTAGTTAATAATTTTTCTTTTAAAAATTTTATTAAACTCGATCGTTTAAGTGTAGTGTATTTTTCATTTTCAGAATTAAAGATTTTTAAATCTAAATCACAAATTTTTTTATAATTTTCTGAATAAAAATCCAGATTTGACGGATGATACTTTTCATTTTTATCCCATTGAGCAAAACCAATTTTATTTAAAATTGAAACACTATTAACTGATAACTGTATTCCAAAACCTTCATCTAAATTTAAATTGTTTTCTTTTTCATATACTAGAAATTCAAAATTATTATTATACTTTAAAAGACTTGCTAAAGTAAGTCCTGATACACCTGAACCAATAATAGCTATTTTTTTTTTCATTAGCACAAATGTAAAACACGCCTAAAAATCTTTTTTGTAAATGTTGGCATAAATTCATTATTTTTATTTAAATAATACCAATTATATTGAGTAGGTATTTTTGAAGTAAATTTATAATATAAGTTAATATTTAGTTTCTTATTAGATATAGAGTTTTTGTACTTACATAAAAATTTCCAGCTTGTATTTATCTTGGAGGATTCTTTAACTTGTGGCAAGTTAAATGTTTTTAGAAAACCCAAATTATTATTTTTAGTTAATGCTATTTGTTTTGTATCTTTTTTTAAATAACAAAAAATATCATAACTTTTTTGTTTAATTTTTACTTTCTTTTTAAACCCAATTTTTAATTCAGATTTATAATATGAACACATTTTATTAATTTTACATTCATAACATTTGGGATCCACTGGTTTGCATATTAAGGCACCAAATTCCATTAATGCCTCTGCTAAATCACCGTTTCTCTCAGTTTTAAATAAATTTTCTGCATCCCGGGTGTCAATGTTAAATAACCTAAATAAAATCCTTTTAACATTTCCATCAAGTCCAATGCGTGGCTGATTATAAATTAAAGCTAAAAGTATATTTGCGGTATAATCTCCTATTCCTGGGAGTTCTTTTAATTTTTTAAAGCTATTAGGGGTTTTGCCATTATACTTTTGAATTAATATTTTCGATGTTTTGTGTAAATTTTTTGCTCTTCTGTAATATCCAAGTCCCTCCCATAGCTTTAAAACATTTTCTTCTTTAGCTTTAGACAAAGCTCTTAAATTTGGAATTTTTTTAATAAAATTATTAAAATATGGAATTACAGTTTTTACTTGTGTCTGTTGAAGCATAAATTCACTTAATAGTCTGTAATATTGCTTTTTTTTAGATTTTTTACCTGTTCGCCATGGAAGTGTGCGCTTGTTATTATCATACCATATAAGAATTTTTTTTGCTAAATTGCTATTATTTATATGCATTATAAACAAAATAATAAAGAAACCAAAACTTACGTGCAAGGATTAAGGTCCTTTGGTAATACTTTGCCGCGTGGTGTAAAAGGTATTTTAAAAAGGAATGGTTATAATTATTCTGAAATAATCAATAAATGGAACATGCTCGTGGGAAAAGATATTTCTAAACTTTCTTACCCAAAATCAATCAAAATGAACAGAATTAATAAAAATGCAACATTAATAATAGCTGTTAGAAGAGGAAATGAAATTGAAGTAGAGTATTCTAAAAACCATATAATAAATAAAATAAATAGTCATTTTGGCTACCAATTGCTAAACGAAATAAAAATTAAAACTTTTAATTCAGAGATTCAAAAGAAAAAGCGAATTATTTCTAACAATATTTCTAAAAATATTAAAAAAAAAATAAACGAAATAAAAAACAAAGATATAAGAGAGTCTCTTTCTCAATTTTTAAATGTATCAAAAAATGATTAGACCAAAAGCAAATAGCAGTTTATTTTTTTTATTTAAAATTTTAATTATATATTTAATATTTTTTTTAAAATCTTTTGCAATAGAAGCAAAAACTGAAGATAATTTTATTGTTTTGGGAAATGACAGCGCTCCAGTAAAAATTAAAATTTTCTCTTCTTTAACTTGCCCACATTGTGCCAGCTTTCATATTGAGGTAGTCCCAGAAATTGTGAAAAATTATGTAAGCTCTGGATCAGTTCAGCTTATTTTTATTGATTTTCCTTTGGACCAAGCAGCATTTAATGCTTCAAAGTTATTAAATTGCGTAGATCAAAAAAAACAAATTGAATTTTTAGATATAATCTATGAAGATCAAGCAAAATGGACAGGTGGTGCAAATTTAAATGAAATAAATAATAATTTAAAGAAAATAGTTAAAAATTTAGGTGTAGATTCCGATCAGTTTAACACATGTTTAAATAATGAGGTTATTAGCGACAAAATATTAAATGGTAGAATAGAAGCTCAAAAAAAATATTCCATAAATTCTACGCCAACAATTGTAATTAATGAGGAAAAATTTAATAAAAATGGAAATTTTAAAAATATAAAGAAAAAAATAGATAAACTTATTTAGTGTATGGAATTTAAAAAACTTGAACTAACAGGATTTAAATCTTTTGTTGAAAAGACTCCTTTCTTTATTGAAAAAGGTTTAACAGGAATAGTGGGTCCTAATGGCTGTGGTAAATCTAATATTGTTGAAGCTATTAGATGGTGCATGGGTGAAACTTCTGCAAAAAGTATGCGTGGCGCTGGTATGGAAGATATAATATTTGCAGGAACAGCAAACAAAACTTCAAAAAATATAGCTGAGGTTTCGTTAACCTTAGATAATTCAGATAAAAATGGACCTTTACAATATAATGAATTGAATATTGTTAATATAAAAAGACGAATAGCAAAAGATAAAGGATCAAAATATTATATTAATGATAAAGAAGTAAGAGCTAGAGATATTCAAACTTTATTTGCTGACTTATCAACTGGGGCACACTCACCTTCAATGATTAGTCAAGGCAGGATAGGAGCTTTAGTAACTGCAAAACCATCTGATAGAAGAGCTATTTTAGAAGAAGCAGCTGGAATTTCTGGTATTCATGTGCGTCGGCATGAATCTGAATTAAGACTTAGTTCAGCTGAAAACAATTTAAAAAGAGCTGATGAGCTAAGAAGGCAGCAAGAAAAACAATTAGACAATCTAAAAAAGCAAGCTCAAGAAGCATCAAAGTATAAATCAGTTTCAGAGGAAATAAAAAGAATTGAAGCAGGTTTATATTTAATAAAGTTTTCTGAAATAGAAAAAGATATTAAAATAACTAAAGAAATAACTAATGAATCTGAAGATAAAATAAGCGGCCTTGCTATTGAGATTAATCATAGTAATAAGATAATTGAAGAAGCAAATCAAAAACTAAAGCCGCTAAGAGATAAAAATATTGAGATATTGTCAAAACTTCAAAGACTTAATTTAGAATCAAAAAACTTAATTGAAGAAGAGAAAAGAGCTAGAGAAGACAAAGAGAAGTCAATCAAATCTCAAAAAACAATAGAGCTAGATATTGAGAGAGAGAAAAATATTATTTTAGATGCTAAATCAAATGAAAGAAGGCTTAATGAAGAAAAAAATAATTTAATTGACACAGAAAAAAAATATTATGATCTAGAAAAACTGGCTCATACTGATTTTCAGGAAAATACAATTATATTAAAAAAAGAACATGATAAACTTGAAAGAGTTTCAAAAAATTTATCTATTAATAATCATGAAAAAAATTTTATTTCTTATCTAAAAAAAATTAACGAAGACTTAGAAAATACTCAAGCACAAATTGAAAGTAAAAACATAGAAAAAGCTAAAGATACAATTGTTAATGCTATAACTTCTATAAAAAGTGAAATATTAAGAATTGGATCTTTAAGTTCAGAAAATTCATCGGACGAGATCACAGAATTGACTAATAAAATTAAGCTAATTCAAGAAAAATATGCTTTATCTTTAAGTAAATATGAATCAATAAAAACAGAAACAGTTAAAAGACAAGAAAGAATTAAAAATATTGATCTAGAAGTGCAAAATTGGAAAAATCTTAGATTCAACTCTGAAAAAATGTTTAGCGAGTTAAACAAAAGAACAGATAAAATAATAGTCGATTTGGAAAATATTTCTAAGATTCCTGAAATAATTGCGGTCAAAAAAGGTCAGTTAATTGAAGGAACAACAAATACGGAAAATGAAAAACTAAATCTTGCTGCTGAATTAAATAAATCAGAAAAGACATATCAACAAATAAATAAACAATTAAAAATTGTTGAAGAAAAAATGATGGTAGCAAGAGAAAGTAAAGCAAGGTCAGGGGCTACCTTGGAAGGCATAGAAAAAAGAAGGAAAGACCTAAGAAGTAGTTTAAAAAATGACTTAAATATTAATGAAAATAATTTATTTAATCACTCAGATTTAAATGACATTGATCAACTTCCAAATGTTATTGAACAAGAAGATAAATTAGATGCAAAAAAAAATGAAAGAGATCGTTTAGGATCTGTTAATTTAAGAGCTGATGAAGAAACCCTAGAACATAAATCTATAATAGTAAAAATGGAAAAGGACAGAGAGGATTTAGTTTCTGCTATAGCAAAACTTAGAGGAAGTATAAATGAATTAAACCAAAAAGGCAGGGAAAGGCTTATAGAAGCTTTTGATAAAGTTAATAAAAAATTCAATGAGGTGTATACAAAACTCTTCAACGGAGGAACCGCAAAGTTAGAACTTGTTGACTCCGATGATCCGCTAGAAGCTGGTTTAGAACTTCTGGTAAGCCCTCCTGGTAAAAGATTGCAATCAATCACGTTGTTGTCTGGTGGTGAACAAGCTTTAACTGCGTTGTCATTAATATTTGCAGTATTTTTAACTAGTCCAGCACCAATTTGTGTTTTAGATGAAGTTGATGCCCCTTTAGATGATGCAAATGTAACACGTTTTTGTAGTTTACTTTATGAACTTATAAAAATCACTAATACTAAATTTGTCATAATCACTCATCACGCAATTACAATGTCCAGAATGGACAGATTATATGGAGTGACAATGCAAGAAAAGGGAATAAGCCAACTTGTTTCTGTCGATTTACAAAAAGCTGAAGAGCTTGTTGCTTAATAAAAATGAAAAATCTTAGAGAAATATCAACTCGCTTGGAGATTGCAAAAAAAAAAATTAAACCAAGTTTAAATAAAAATAAAGGTACAAATGCCGCATCCTTGGGTAATGCTTTAAAAATCAGCACTGAATTAGTTGCTGCTGTATTAGTGGGTTCATTATTTGGGTTTATTTTAGATAGCTGGTTTGATACTAAGCCTTTTATGATAATTTGTTTTTTTTTTGTTGGAGTGGCGGCTGGTATTCAAAATGTTATAAGGTCAGCAAAAAAAATGAATAAAAATATAGAAAATTAAATAAAAATAAAATGTCAACAAATCCAATGCATCAATTTGAGGTTTATAGGGTGGGACCTGAGATAAATATAAGTGGAATTAATTTATCTTTTACTAACGCAAGCTTTTTTATGTTGATAAGCTCACTATTGATATTGCTAATGCTATTTTTGGGAACTAAAAAAAAATTGCTCATTCCCACAAAAATGCAATTGATGACTGAAATGAGCTATACATTTGTGGCTAAGATGATAAATGATACGGCGGGTTCTAATGCTAAACCTTTTTTTCCATTTATTTTTACTTTATTTATGTTTGTTTTATTTTGTAATATGGTTGGAATGCTTCCATATTCTTTTACAGTCACAAGCCACATAATTGTTACATTTATATTAGCTTCATTAGTTTTTGTAGGGGTCACAATTATTGGCTTTATTAAACATGGAATTAAATATTTAGAACTGTTTGTGCCGAAAGGAGTACCAGTTGTGCTTTTACCTTTAATAGTAATTATTGAAATTATATCTTATTTAAGCAGACCAGTTAGCCTATCTGTGCGATTATTTGCAAATATGATGGCTGGCCACACAATGTTAAAAGTGTTTGGCGGGTTTGTAATAAGCTTAGGATTGCTGGGTGGTTGGCTGCCGCTTGGTTTTTCTGTTGCATTAATAGGGCTTGAGATACTCGTTGCTTTTCTTCAAGCATATGTTTTTGCAATCTTAACATGCATTTACTTAAACGATGCATTAAACTTACACCATTAACATTAACAAAGGAGGAAAAATGGAGTTAGAAGCAGCTAAGATGATAGGAGCAGGACTTGCGGCAATTGCACTAGCAGGCGCAGGAGTTGGGATAGGAATAATTTTTGGAAATTACTTGTCAGGAGCGATGAGAAATCCATCCGCAGCACAAAAACAATTTCCAAACTTACTTTTGGGATTTGCGTTAGCAGAAGCTACTGGTTTATTTGGATTGGTAGTTGCATTAATAATTTTATTTGCCTTTTAAAAAAAATAAAATATTAAAAATGAAAAATTTTTATTTAATTTTAAATTTTTTATTTATTGTCGGTACAAAACAGGCTTTTGGAGCTGAGGAAGGCATGCCTCAGCTTAACCCCGAGTTTTGGACAGCTCAAATATTTTGGCTAATTCTTATTTTTTTCTCACTCTATATAATTAATTGGAAAATTTTCTTGCCAAAAATTACTAATAGTATTGAAAATAGAAAATCTAGAATAATTAATGATTTAAGTGAAGCTGAAAAACTTAAACAAAACGCTGAAAAAAAACTTATTGAATATAATAAGATAATAAATGATGCTAAAAAAGAAGCAATTAAAATAATTAATGAAAATAAAAAAAATTTAATAAATGACATTGAAAACAAAAAAAAAAAATTTAGCGAAGAAATTGAAAAAGAAATAAGTGATGCCGAAAAGGAAATTAAAACTTTAAAAAAAACATCAGTATTAAAAATAAATAAAATAGCTGAAGAAATTTCATCTGAAATTGTAAAACAAGTTATTGGTGCAGATGTAAACATGAGTAGTGTGGCTGCAATTATTGATGATGTTTCTAAAAAGAAGATGGAAAAACTTTTATGATTATAGACGCTACATTTTGGGTCGCTATATCCTTTTTTATATTTATTGCAGCTTTAGTATATTTAAAAGTACCTAATAAAATAAATTTATCTTTAGTTGAAAAAATTAAGGAAATTAAAAAAGAACTTGATGAAGCTGAAAAACTAAAAGATGAAGCAAAAATTCTGTTGAGCGATTATGAAAAAAAAATTGATAAATCAACAATAGAATCAAAAAAAATTATAGATCTTGCAAAAAAGGAAAGTGAAAAAAATATTATAGAATTAACAAAAAAATTTCATTTAGTAATTGAAGAAAGAAAGAGAAGCGCTGATCAAAAAATTATTCAAATGAAAGAAAATGCTTTAAGAGATATCAAAAAAACATCAGTAATAATTGCTATTGAAGCTGTTAAAAATCTCATAGAAAATTCAATAGATAAAAATAAAATTGAAAACTATTATAACAAAAGTTTACAACAGGCTAAAACTGCCCTTAAACTAACTAAAGTTTAAAATATATATTGTTATAAAATAAATCTTGAACAACTTAATAACATAGTCTTGAAAATAAGTTTTTCCAATTTTAATAATAATGTATGTTAAAAATAAATTAAATTATGGCTGTATATACAAAAATTAGTAACGAGGACTTAGAAAACTTTTTATCTAACTATAGAATAGGAAAACTTAAATCTTTTCAAGGAATTGTAGAGGGTATAGAAAATACTATTTACTTGTTATTAACTAGTTCTGGTAAATATATTTTAACATTATATGAAAAAAGAGTAAGAGAGGAAGATCTGCCTTTCTTTATGAATCTGTTATCCTCATTATCTGATCAAAAATTTAAATGTCCAAAACCAATTAAGGATCAAAAGGGAATTTATATAAATAGGATTAAAGGTAAAAACGCATCACTAGTAAGTTATATAGAAGGTAAGTCAAAAAAAAATTTGACCGCTTTAGATTGTAGGGATATTGGAAAAATGGCAGCGAATATTCATCTTCTTGGAAAAAAAATAAAAGCAAAACCAAACCAAGTGTCAATAAATTATTGGAAGAATGCTTTTAATAAAGTCAAGAATGAGTGTGACTCAATAAAAAAAGGCTTAGCAAATGATATAAATATAAGTTTAAATTCTTTAGAAAAAAAATGGCCAAAAAACTTACCAAGAGGTATTATTCATGCTGATATTTTTCCTGATAATATTTTATTTTTTTCAGGTAAGGTGTCAGGAATAATTGATTTTTATTTTTCTTGTAATGATTTTTTTGCATACGATATAGCAATCTGCCTAAATTCATTATGCTTTGAAAATCAGTCTACATTTAATGTTACTAAAGCAAAAAACTTTATTAAAGGATATAATTCAGTTAGGGAATTGAATCAAAAAGAAAAAGATTGCCTTCCAATTTTAGCTCGGGGTGCGGCTATGCGATTTTTAATCACACGTGTTTATGACTATCTGAAGCAAACTAACCTTGATGGTGCAATATTTAGAACAAAGGATCCTATTGAGTATCTGAAAAGATTAGAGTTTCATAATAATGTAAAAAGTTATGAAGATTACTTTTAACCTATGAATATAAAAATTTATACTGATGGAGCTTGTTCTGGCAACCCTGGGCCTGGAGGCTGGGCAGCAGTTATTCTGTTTGAAAATGAAAAAAAGGAAATTTTTGGTGGTGAAAAATTAACCACAAATAACAGAATGGAAATAACCGCAGCAATAAAAGCAATTGAATATTGCAATGAAAAAGACAAAAAACAAATTTCTTTAAAACAAATACAAATTTATACGGATTCCCTATATTTAAAAGAAGGAATTACAGTTTGGGTTAATAATTGGGAAAAGAATAATTGGAAAACATCTGATAAACAAAATGTTAAAAATGTTGATTTATGGAAAAAACTTAAGGAACTTATAGAACCATATTCTATTGATTGGCTTTGGGTAAAAGGGCATTCTGAAAATGCCATGAACAACTTAGCTGATAAATTGGCAAAAAGAGGAACTCCGATTTAGTTTATTTGTGTACCTTATCAAATATATAATTTTTAATTTTTTTTAATTCATTCGGCAGTTTATCAAATTTTTCTTTTTTTACTAATATGTCTTTCAAATTCTCTGGTAACTCTGGTTTTTTGTTTGTAGCATTCAAAACCACATCAGAAAATTTAGCTGGATGGGCAGTTGCTAGCACAACTGTATTGCGCTTGAAATTAAACTTATTAGCTACGCCAACAGCAACAGCTGTGTGAGGATCAATTAAAACTCTATAACTTTTATAAGTTTTTTTTATAACAGCTTTAGTTTCTTCTTCAGTTAGGCTTCCAGAAACAAAACTTTCATTTATTTTAGTTAAAATTTTTTTTTCTAATATAAACTTTCCATGATTATCTAAATTATTCATAAGTTTTAAAGTTTGGTCTGCATCATATAAAGAAGCATCAAAAATTAATCTTTCAAAATTACTAGCTACTTGTATATCCATACTTGGAGAGACCGTGTGTTCAACTTTTAAAGGTTTATAAATTCCAGATTTAATAACTCTTTTCAAAATATCATTGCTATTAGTTGCTATAACTAATTTATCAATTGGTAGTCCCATCTTTTTAGCAATGTAACCAGCATAAATATCTCCAAAATTTCCAGTGGGAACCGAAAAATTTATTTTTTCCCCATTTCTTGAAACTTTAAAATATGCATAAAAATAATAAATAATTTGTACTATTATTCTTGCCCAATTTATTGAGTTAACTCCCGACATATTAATTGATGAGCTAAATTTTTTATCAGCAAACATCAGTTTAACAAAATTTTGACATTGATCAAAATTGGAAGCTATAGCAATATTAAAAACATTTTTTGAATTTACAGTTGTCATAAATTTTCTTTGCACCTCAGTTATTTTATTTTCTGGATGTAAAACAAAAATTTTCATATTACTTCTATTTTTTATAGCATTTATAGCTGCTGCCCCTGTGTCGCCAGAAGTTGCCACAACAATATTAATATTAGAATTTTTTTTTTTTAAAATTTTTTCATACATATTTCCAATAACTTGCATAGCTATATCTTTGAAAGCTAGTGTTGGGCCGTGAAACAATTCTAATAAATTTAGATTTTCTAACTTTTTAATCTCAACAACGTTTTTTTTTCTAAAATCTTTATAAGAATTGTTAACAATTTCTCGGATCTCTCTTTGATTAAATTCATCACCACAAAAATTTAAAATTATCTTTGTGGCTAATTCATTATATGAAAGATTTTTAAAATTTATTAATTCTTGGTAAGTATAAGATGGAATTTCTTTAGGAATAAACAAACCCCCGTCTGGGGCCAAACCTTTTAAAAAAACATCTTGAAATGAAAAAACCTTTTTTTTATTTCTAGTACTTATGTATTCCATTCCTTTTAATAGTACAGAATTTTGATATTTTCTAGGCAAAACCTAACACTAGATGATATTACGATTATTTTTGTTGAGAAATTTGTTTTTTATTAACAAAATATTTTTTCCATGCCCAATTACCTACGCCTAAAAGAATTAATGATGAAATAATAACAGTAACAGCTATTTTTGCTCCATTATTATCACTTACGCAGACCGCACAAAGAAGATTTATCACCTCAGAATCAAATATTAAAATTTGTTTACTCATTATTAGCTTTTATTTTCTTTATATTCTTTATAATCAAAAAAAGTAAATTGAATAGTAACCTCTTTAATATTTTTTGTCTTGCTATCTTTTGTCACCTCTGGATCAATTAATAAAACAACTGAATACTCACCTTTCTGTTTTGCCTTTAAGCTTTGCGCGTCATAACAAAAACAATTTAATTTACTGATATAAGGACCAAATTCATTTGGAAAATAAGAAAAAGTTGCTATGCCACTGGTATTTTTATTATCTGAATTTTCTACAGTATATTTAATGGTAGTTACATCCCCAGGTTTCACAAAAATTTTTGGTTCTACCGGTTTAAAAATCCAAAGTAGACTTGGATGAACACTAGTAAGTAGATTTACTACTATCGGTTCATTTACTTTTACTGCGTTCTTATCTTTTTGTATTTTATTTATATATATAAAAAAAATTAAAAATATAATTAAAAATAAAGTAAAAAATAACGATAATTTTAAATATTTCGCTTTAGAACTATTCATAATATTCATTAGAAAAATTATACTGCTTTATCTACTAAAATAGACGTAAAAATCATAAAAAGGTATAATATTGAGTAGCCAAATAATTTAGTTGCTAACCTTTTCTCCATAGCTGAGTTTCTTTCTTTAAATAATTTATAAGAGATCAATACATAATAACCACTCAGGATTAACGATGAAAATAAATAAAATTTTCCTGAGTAATTTAAAATGAAAGGCGATATAGAAACGGGAAATAAAATAAGTGCATATATGAAAATATTTAATTTTGTAGTTTTCACACCTGATGTGATGGGCAGCATAGGAATTTTAGCTTTTCTATAGTCGTCTGATTTATACAAACTTAACGCCCAAAAATGAGAAGGTGTCCATATAAATATAATTAAAAACAATATAATAGGCTCAAGAGATATTCCGTTAGTAGCTATTGCCCAACCTATTACAGGTGGTAAAGCGCCTGCCGCACCTCCTATAACTATATTTTGTGAAGTTTTTCTTTTAAGCCAAACAGTATAAATGAAAACGTAAAATAAAATAGTAATTGCTAAAACTATTGCAGCAATTAAATTTGAAAAAAAATAAAGAAAAATTACTGAAATTATTGATGATAAAACGCCAAAAGTTAAAGCCTGATTTCTTGTTAATTTTCCCGTGGGAATAGGTCTGAGGCAAGTTCTGCTCATCACTGAATCTAAATCTGACTCATACCACATGTTCAGTGCACCTGCCGCACCTGAGCCGAGAGCAACAGCAATTAAAGAAAATATTGCATCTATAAAATTAACTTTGTTCGGCGCTATTAACAATCCAACAGCGCAAGTAAAAATTACTAATGACATTACGCGTGGTTTCATTAAATTAAAAAAAGCTTTTATATAACTAAAATAATCCAATTTTTGTATTTTTAATTTAGTATTTGCCATTTAAAATCTTAAATATTTATGGGTTTAGCCACCCATAACAAAAAATAAGGCGCGTGTAAAAAAAGTATATTGTGATTCTGCTGTCATTATCACAACAAAAACCATAATGGCCGTCATAGGCCATAAAAGGACGTTAACAATAGCCCACCTTTCCCAATAAAGGTGCATAAATATAGACATTATTAATCCAGCTTTAATAAGCATAAAAAATATAATTAAGGACCATCTAAGAAGTCCTTGGAAATCAAACCAATCAACCATGTATGAAAAAGTACTAAACACAAATAGCAATCCCCAAATCCAAAGGTATATTCCAATGCTATGTGTTGTTGCTGTTTTATTATTTTGTTCCATTTTATTTACCAAAGATAGAAAAATGCAAAAATAAATACCCAAACTAGATCAACAAAATGCCAATACAGTCCTAAAATTTCAATAGCTTTATAGTCTGATTTCATGCTTGTAAAATAGCCTCTTCGGCCAGCATCAAAATCACCTCGAAAAGTTTTTCTAGCAAAAATAAATAAGAAAATTACCCCTATTGATACATGTGTGCCGTGAAATCCTGTAATCATAAAAAAGAAAGATCCAAATTGAGCAGCTCCAAAAGGATTGCTCCAAGGTCTTATACCATCATGAAAAATTAATTTTGACCATTCAAAAGCTTGCATCCCAACAAAGGTAAGTCCACCAATGGCAGTGGCTAGTATAAGCCACGCACACATTTTTCTGTTTCTCTCATACCCATACTTAACTGCAAGTGCCATTGTTCCACTACTTGTAATTAATACAAAAGTCATAATTGCTATCAACAACAAAGGAACTTCTACTCCAAACATTGTTAATCCAAAAACTTCACTAGGATATGGCCACTCTGCTGTTGTTGAAGATCGGGCAGTCATTAAAGAAATTAAAAAACAACTGAAAATAAATGTGTCACTTAATAAGAAAATCCACATCATTGCTTTACCCCAAGGAACTCCTTTAAAGGTTGTTTGGTCGGCCGCAAAGTCATGAACGAAGCCTTTGCCGCCTTTTGGAAGTTTTGAAATATCTAATTCACTCATTAATTACTTTCTATTATGTTGCTAACATTAAACCAAATAAAATAAACCAAACTATAAGTAAAAAATGCCAATAAATAGCACATAGTTCAATGTTTTGTTTAATTTTTGATATGTTGTAGTTATCTTTAAATAGTTGTGTTGTTACTTTTGCCCAAAAATATAAGCCACCTAATATATGAAGGCCATGCAATGCAGTAAGAACATAAAAAAATGCGTTAGCTGGATTTATTGAGGCGTACTGCCCTAAATTTACAAAGTGCTGCCAAACTAATAACTGGCCTGTTATAAAAGCAAAAGTTAAAAAACCCACTACAAGCAAACTGTTCTTTGTCTTTTCAAATTTATTATTTTCAGCTAAAACTTTAGTTCTATGAAAAATAACACTTGTTAGAATTAAAATTACAGTATTAATCCAAAGCAACCAAGGTTCGGACAAACTTCTCCAATCATGAATCAGCATTCTGTCCGAGTACGAAACAACAAATAATGAAAAAATAACAGTGCTCACCACCATTATAGTTCTTACACCAAGCTTAGCTTTACTAACTGCTAAAGTTTTTCCATCATGCTCATTATCTAAAATTGCCTGGGACGCTTCCCAAGGTTTTTGACTAATTAACTTAAAAAAACTTTCTTTTTTTTTT
>Ga0209402_10003676_pt1 | contig 14537 bp, 14 predicted proteins | sample ArcticOcean_MG_C_3_FD_187437 | JGI IMG/M metagenome (GOLD analysis project Ga0209402, IMG submission 187437) | Marine microbial communities from western Arctic Ocean - ArcticOcean_MG_CB8_126 (SPAdes) (version 2) | ecosystem: Environmental > Aquatic > Marine > Oceanic | place: Arctic Ocean... | reverse complement strand
CAGGTCCTGGAAGAGGCCGGCAACAGGGATAAAGAGCGATACCACTGCAACCAGGAACAGGAGCGCCAACCCATCAAAGACCCGCTCCACAAGGATAGTGGCAAGGCCGGACGTCTTGCTGGGCCCCTCGCGGATATTGAGGTAGTACGCTCGAACGATTTCACCCAATCGAACGGGGAGAACGTTGTTGGCGGCGTAGCCCACAGTCACTACGGGCCACAATCGGGAGACTTTGTAATCGCCAAGGGGCTTGAGGATGACCTTCCATCGAATCGTTCGCCAGAGCAGGGCCATGATGTACGCGCCGATGCCAGGGATGACATAGAGATAATTGGCGGATGTGAGGGCATTCCCCATCTCTCCAAGGTCTGTACGGAGGATGAAGAAGCCAATAAAAAGGGCGCTCATGATGAGGCCAAAAAGAAAGCGTCTAGAGGTTAGCAATAAGAACCCGCTTTTACGGCCATGTCAGATTCCGCTCCGTTTGATTGAGAACCCTATCAACTAGCTGAACCAAGTATACGGTGTGCACATACCCTCGGCAACGATGTTAGCCGGGATCGTCGGCAATGAACGGCGCTAGGTCCTGGGAGTAGTACAGGTAACCGTCCACTGATCCGAGTGGTGTATCGAGATCACGATAGAGCCAATAATCGAATCCAGTGCGCCACGAGGAGCGATGTGTGATGCCGTGCCATACGTCACCACCCGTAATGCCGCGATAGCTCTCCGGGAACCACCATCGATGCTTGAATCTCTGGATCTGTGTGAACTCTGCGTCCAGCAACGTCTGGTCGGCCTGGTCACCATTGTTGGCGTTCACCAACACCACCCCGCCGCCACTGTTGATCGGCTGAGTGTCACCGCTGTAGCTGGGATACCCCACCGAATCGTAGTCGCGGAAGTACCAGACCCATGGCCATGCATACCCATCATCGCCATCGACGCTGATAGACAGAGCCTGCTGCTGGCCGCTACTTTCGGCAATGCGGGCAATGTCCTTTGCAATCCGCCCGATGTCCGGGGAACTCTGGGTATAGACGAGCATCTCCGTTGGGGTATCGGCGTTGCGGAAGGATGCGATCCACCCGGCGCGCGCACCGAATACCAACATCACCGCAACCAACCCAAGGCCGACCACCGTAAAGCCTTCGCGGTATCCGGCACGAGTGGCCATGTAGAGGGTCACGCCCATGATGCCGAATACCAGCACCAGGAGCCCCCATAGTTTGAGGATGGCACTAGCATCGACAGTTTCCGGATCAAAGAAGATGAGTCTGTAGCCAAATACGAGGAACAGCGGGACCAACGGGAGACCCAGCAACGCCCCTGACCGGTAGATCTTCCGCCACGGTAGGGACTCAATCACGTCGCCAAGGGCCCGAGCAGTCAGCAGTATTGCGGGCAGGGTGAGATGCACCAGCAGCCACGGCATTTTCTCGGATGCGATGGTGAACAGGATGATGTTCATCCCAGCCCAGAAAATCAAGAATTTGGTGAACAAATCACCGCGCATGGCGTACCAAGCAGCAGCAATCATGCCGACCATGATGGGTAGGAACTCATAGTTCCAGCCGATGACAATGTAGTAGTACCAGGGCTGGCCGCCCCGTGCCACTTCCTGCTGAGCCACCCAGTAGCCCAATCCCTGCCAGGTGCCGGTGACGATGCCGTAGGGGCTGGTGAAGAAATTGGTGAATAGGAGCACCCAGATGGCGGCGAAGAGACCCATCGTAATCAGCCATCTGCGCCAGTTCCACATGAGCCCAAGACTCACAGAGACCGCGATGGCAGCTGCGACAGCCAACACTGCGACAAACCGCCCAGCACCCAGGGGCATGCCGATGCGTCCAGCCGATGCATCATCGTTTGAGAGCACGATGCCCAGTGGTTCCTGAAAGATGGAAATTGCTGCTGCCGCGTGGGGCAGGCTCAGTGTGACAAACATCAGGAGAAGGACGGCGGGAGCACTTATCTGAGATAGCCTCATCCGCCCCAGGAAGACCGATTTGATATCGTCCAACGACAGAAATACCAGGAACATGGACATGGAAAAGACCATGATGTACACGGTCTCTTTGCTGGCGAACATCAGGGCAAGGAATCCTGCGAGTAAGTAGAGGTAACGAGGTTGTTGCTCCCGTAAATACCGCCACATGACGATGACAATGCCCAGGGCCAGGACGGCCACTATGATGTCGTTGCGCGCAAATCGGCTGAAGTAGAGGATGGTGGGAGAGAAGGCGATGAGGACAGCGGCAACCATAGCGCCGGTGCGTCCCAGCCAGCTTCGCAGGAACCAGGGCATCGCCACAAGGACCGTGCCGAAGATGGCGTACCCGATCCGGGCGATGGTGTCAGTATCGCCAAACAAAAAGAAGAGCAAAGCATTCATGTGGAACTGGAAGGGGCCGTGCATTAACGGGTTGTGAGCGTAGCCTTGGCCGTCGTAGATGTACCAGCTATACGCCGCGTGCAGACTCTCGTCGTGGTGGAAGGAGCGGTCGCCAAGCTCCCAAACGCGCATGAGTAGCGCCAGGGCCAGCAATCCAAGGTAGAAAAGGATTTCCCAACGTACGGGAAGGTAGGCTTCCAGACCTCTTGGCCCTTCTGGCTCAGGCGGTGTTGCGGCGACAACCGGGGCGACGTTGGCCGGTCGACCCATGTTTACGGTCGATGGCCACCTGAATCGCCTGGCAGGGCTGCGGGGTGCAACAGGGTTACGCATCGGTATCCACCACCTCATAGATGGTGAAGTCCTCTTGGGAGAACACCGAATTCAGCATGGGGGTCAAATGGTCCAATGATTGAACCTGATACTTCGTCCGCTCTCTGGAGCCGAACACCACGTACCGGACATCGTATCGATCCAACACGCTCCCAACCAAAGTAGCATCCTCCGACTGATACACCGATGCAACATCCTCTGCACGCCCGTCCATCAACTCGGACGAACCACGCCATTGCAGTTCATGGCCTGTCCAGTTCAGGACAGAGGGCAACCCTGTGAACGAGGCTACGCGGCCATATTCCGTGTAATCGCCACCAACGGCTTCCACAATCGCATCGTTGGCGCTGGCGTTGTGCTTCAACCACTCGATGCCGGCGAACTCGCCACTCGCACGTTCGTTCAGGAACGCTGCGCCATCCAGCGTGTATACTCCGCCCGCCGTGTTTCCCACCGTTACCGCCATCCCTATAGGTAGATAGAGGGCTCCAAGGGCTCCGAGCCCCAGGACCACTCCCCAACTCACCCCTGCTCTACGGGTCCAAAGCCCCCCACGAGCTGCGGCAAGCGACCAGTAGTATATAGCTACGGGTGTAGCTACAGCAAGAAGGGCCCAGGCCTGGTAGTAGAGCTTGAACATGGTGTTCATCCGCGAGTTGAACACGTCTACCACGTAGAACAGTTCAGACCCCATCAACAGAGCCACACCAACCGCCAGGGTTCCAAAAGTAAATACGGATGGCAGGTCATCCCGGTTCACTGAAGACTGCATCGTTCTCACCAGCAGCATCGCAAGAATGAGCGCGAGGGGCAACGCAACAAAGAGGCGGTCGGGGATTTGCCCCCCATCGCCGCGAACCAGGGTAATAGCAAACCAGAGTAGCACGGGCGCCAAGGCCAACGTCGCAGCAACGTACACCGTTAGCCTGGCACGCAACCACTGCCCCCATCGCATCAGGCTGAGCAGCAGGAACGGAGCCAGGGCTGCGAGGAACACACCCCACACGACTGTGAAGTGGAAGACGCTGGTTCCGGGCGTGGACACGGCATCGATGCCCTTCACCTGTCCGCTAAAGGAGCCGTAATACGGGAGGTACGGTACGACGGCCAGGAACAGTACGATGGCAGGAAGGATCAAAGCCCCCAGGGCGTAGTCGCGACGCCAACCGTCCCGCAGGGCACCGTACGCCTTCAGGGCGATGACACCCACCAGCACGCCAAAGAACACAGGCAAATCCCAGGCGTTGATGAACCCCAAGGCACCTAGGGTCAGGCCGATCATCGTCACAGTGAACCATCGCGCTCGAATCCAGGTGACCGTTAGCGGCGCTTTATCTGCCAGGAGGTTCAAAGAGAACGCCAGGAACAGTAGCACGAAGGGTATTGACATAACGTGCGGATGGAGGTCGCCAAGGTAGGTGCTGAAAAACGGGTACTCCTGGATGGTGAAATCAAGGCTAGCACCAGCTACAACCGTATCGATGACGCGACTCGACCGCCACCACCACCAGCCATCGCTCGGGAAGAATGTAGAGCCGTCTGACTGGGTCTCCAGCCCTTTGATGCCCACGCTCTCCCAGAACCCATTACTGCCGATGCCCCACGCATGGAGCATCTCAAACATGCCTTCTAGGTTGCCGAACACCACCAGTATGACTGCGCCCAGTGCACCCAGAGACAATGCCACCTTCAGCGATCCGCCGGCCCGGACCACCAGAGTAGAAACCAGGCTCATCATCGCAGCAGCGGACATGGCGGGCAGGAGCACAAGGGCGAGGTTGTAGACGACGCTGGACGAAATACCACCGATGACTCCCGGCAGGCCAAGGGTGAGGTAGCCGAAGTAGTAGTAGCTGATGCCGTGCCCCGACAGCCAAGGGTCTGCCGGCGGGAACGACGATGCCAGCATGGATGCATTTAGGAACGCCAGATCCATCGGCTGCTCTGTATGGCCGATAGCTGAGACTCCGGCTCGAAGCAGCGCGAACCCCAAAAAGAACAGGAGAAATACGCCTTCAATGGAAAGGACTAAAGCCCGATCGCGTCGGAAGAACTCCAGCATCTCCGGCCACTTGCGTCGAGCCACCAGAGCCGAAGCTATCGTGAGCGCCGCCAACACCAGGATCGGCATGACGCGCGCCCCGGCGGAGATTTGCATGCTACCAAGCAGCCACACGGGGTAGGCCAACATGAGCAGCCCAAGGGGTTTGGCAAAACCGTAGCCGCGGTCTTTCAGCACAGGGAACAGGACGTACGTGAAGGGAAAGGCCACCAGGCCTAAGAATTCGATAATGAGCAGCCAGGCGAAAATATCCATAGCTACGGTGTAGTACGGAATTGCAACGCTAGCGGTTTAACCGGAAGCCGCCTGGGCATCAACGCCAAAGAGGGCGTCAACGTACTCCTGGGGATCGAAGGGAGCCAGGTCCTCGATGCCCTCTCCGGTGCCGATGAAGCGAACCGGTAAGCCGAGTTCCTCCGCGATGGCCAGTACCACACCGCCTTTTGAAGTGCCATCGAGCTTGGTCAGCACGATGCCTGTGCAGCCGATGGTTTTAGTGAACTCTCGAGCTTGCGCGAGGCCGTTCTGACCGGTGGTGGAGTCCAACACCAACAACACCTCATGGGGGGCAGTCTCATCGACGCGAGAGAGCACCCTGCCAATCTTCTTCATCTCTTCCATCAAGTTACCTTTAGTGTGTAGCCTCCCTGCCGTGTCAACGATGACCACATCTGCTCCACGCGCCTGGGCTGCTTGCAATGCATCGAACGCGACGGCTGCGGGGTCTCCTCCGTGGTTGTGCGCGATTACCTCTGCCCCGGCGCGTTTGCCCCAGAACTGCAGTTGTTCAATGGCTGCGGCACGGAAGGTGTCAGCCGCTGCCAGCACCACGCTCTTACCTTCTTCGCGATAGAGGTGGGCCAGCTTGGCGATAGTCGTCGTCTTCCCTGCGCCGTTCACCCCAACAACAAGGAACACCTGGGGCTTGGGCACCGCCTCATTCTCAGAAGCCTCATCGCCGGTAGCAGCCTGGAGAGCAGTCAGCACTTCTGCCTTCAAGGTGGCAATCACATCCACATCACCACGCTTGCCATCAACCTGCTCACGCACGCGCTCCAACATGCCCATCGCCGTGGAAACGCCGACGTCCGCACCAATCATCAACTCCTCGGCTTCGTCCCAGATATCCTCGCCGGATTGGCCACGTCGTAACAGGTCGGTCAGTCGACCAAAGAACGTCGAGCGGCTCTTCTCCAGGCTTTTCTGTGTCTTCTCTTTGGTGTCTTTACGTTTGAATAAACCGAAAGGCATTGTTTTCTAAAAACTCCATTCACATAAGTCGAATTTACATAACGACAATCATCATACCAGGCGAGGCACAACGTCTCCGATAAGGAACGCTAAGCCTGCCGCAATGGAACCGATCACTAGAATCTCAAATCCCTGCACTATAGGTGACTTCTGCACCAACTTTCCCTTTCCGTAACCCAGGGCGAAAAGGCCAGCAAGCGCAACCCCTATCGATACCGGGATGGCCAGAGCCCTGTCCAGGAAAAAGTAGGGAAGGATGGGAATCATGGCTGCCAGAATGAACGCACAAGACATTGCTAGGGCATCTTTCAGCGGGTTGGAGGTGGTGTCCATGCTGATGCCAAGCTCTTTTTCCACCAGGGTCCGCAGCCAGAGGTCTTTGTCCGATGCGATGTGCTCGGCCAGGTCTCTGGCTTCACGCAAGCTCATGCCTTCACGCTGATAGAGGGAGACAAGCTCCGCAAGCTCCTCCGCCGGGTGTTCCTGAAGCTCTTTGGCCTCTTTCTCAATCTCTGAGCGTTGGAGATCCAGTTGGGCTCGCGCGCCAAGAAACGTTCCTGTGCCCATGCTAATCATGCCCGCCAGGGCCGCAGCCAGACCCGCCACCAACACAAAGGTGGTGGAATCGCCTGTAACGGCGGCAGCAACGGCGGTCACCAGGGCTACGGTGCTCAGTAGGCCGTCCTGCGCGCCGAACACGACTTCTCGTATGCGACTGAACGCAGCGATGCGCCATCGCTCGAATTCCACCTCTTCTGTGGCAGCCCACATCGCACGCCCGGGAACGGTCTGGGATTGCGGCTGGGTTCGTTGCGGCGTCCGACTTTGAGGCATCGCAGAGGAGGTGGTCGCAGTTGGCTGGGTTGGGGCGTTATCTGCGTTAAGTGTCGGTTGACTGGCCAGCTTCTCTTCAAGCCCCTCTAACGCCTGGGTGAAGTTTACAATGTGGTTCTTCTCTCTATCCATCGCAACACGAAAGGTATCGGCAGCATCGTGGCGACCATCATCGAGGGCGGCTTTAATCATGGCAGGGTAGAGCGTAGCGGCCTCTTCGGCCTCGCCAGCAATCACGGTATGCAGGTTCTCAAGCGTGGATTGGATGTCACCGGCAACTCGGAGGTGGTTGATGCCGTGGATGTTCTCCGCGCCTGCCACTTCCTGGAATATCTGCGCCACCTCAGGATGCCCCTCAATCAACGCCTGCTGGGCAAAGGCCTGATACTTCACGTTGGCCACAGCCTCAGCAACGATGGCGTTCCAGAGGTTCTTTTCCGTCTTGGTCAGAGCGTTTCCCGGGCTGGTCATAACATCACCTCTCCCCCGGAGGTCAGCTCCGAAGGACGTTTCTCATCCCCTAAGTTGGCTTTGGTGAAGACAGCTAGTCCTCTAGCTGGGTGGTTTTGCTGTCCTTGCGAGTGACGGTGATATGAGCAAACTCGTTATCGCCGTCCGCGCCGTGCCAGTGCTTCTCGCCGCCGGGAGCAAACACCACATCGCCTGCCTCAATCTGTACATGCTCGTGCTCCGTGACAATGACACCCTTGCCGGAGGTCACGATGAGCAACTGGTCACTCTCATGGGTGTGGAACTTGTTTCGGACCCCGTGGCCAAAGCTGACCACAGAGGCGTTGAAGTCTTTGCTGTCCGGGGCCAGCGGCTGCCGGAAGACCTGATCACTGGTGAAGAGCTTGGATGACGCTGATTCCTTGGGAATGTCCTTGATCCTTGATACTTTCATGGTCCCCTCCCTGTATGTGTGTCCTGGTTATCGAAGTAGCCCGCCGCCGTCGCACACGATGCTTTGGCCGCTAATCATTGCCGCATCGTCGCTGGCCACGAACGCGACGAGCGCCGCCATGTGCTCCGGATAGACGCGCTTTTTGATGGATTGGCCTTGCATGGTGCGGTTGAACGCTTCTTCGTCGCTGTGAGGCGTGGTTCCGGGTGTAGCCACCTGACCGGGCATGACGGCATTCACCGTGATGTCATCGACGCCAAGTTCCTTAGCCAGAGTCCACGTCAGACCCTGGATTGCGCCCTTGCTAGCAGTATAAGGGAACTGGCCCGGCGCTCCGGCGAAGGTGGTTCTGGATGCAACGTTGATGATGCGTCCGTTCCCGCCGTCCTTGATGTAGTTGAACGCGGCGCGAGTGGTCTTCACGTAGCCCATGTAGTTCACATCCATGAAACGCTCAACCTGCTCAGTTTCCCACTCCATGAAAGGGATGCGCGGGGAGAGCAACCCGGCGTTGTTGACCAGGATGTTGATGCCGCCGAACGTGTCTGCAACGGCCTTCATAGTCTCCGCAAGCTGGGCTTCGTCGGTGGTGTCACATTGCCACGCCTGAGCTTCACCGCCTGAAGCGGTTATCGCGTTGACCGTCTCCGAGCAATCCTTGATATCGAAGAGCGCGACCTTCACCTTCTCTTCGCCGAGTCGGATCGCAGCTGCGGCGCCCATGCCACCTGCAGCGCCGGTGACCACGGCCACGCGTCCTTCTAGTCCTCTCATACCTGGTACTCCTTGGTGTTGTCAGTTGTTGAAGTACGTGCTTGTTAGCTTGGAATACTTCGGCGATATGATACCACGCCAGGGCTCAGCCCTGGACCCAAGCTACCTTGCGGTTACCCCTGTGACGGTTTTCTAACAAAGCCCTTCGGAGTGCATAGAGTCATTAAGCGAATCACCAGGTAGCAGAAGCCCTGCAGGGCCTAGCTTCGTCGAGCGCGGCCTCGAAGAGCCATGAACGCCATCCCCATACTCACCACAGCCACACCGGCAATCGCTCCAAGCCCCTTCGCAAGAACATCCCATTCCCAGCCCTCTGTTATCAGAGAGCGCAACGCAGCCAGCAGGTAGGTAACGGGATTGTAGGCCACGATGGTGCCGAACCAACCGGTCATCTGATCCTGGGGCAGGTAGATGGTGGTCAGGAACACAAAAGGCATAAAGAGAAGGAAGCTACTGTTCACTGCTGCAGGGCTTCCGGTTTTAAGCGCGATTGCATACGGGAATCCCGTGTAGGCAAGGCCCCATATTCCGGCAATCAGGATGAACATCATCACACCGAGGGGGCCGCTTTCAAACTCGACACCCACGATGAAGCCAAGAACGACTACCGGGAGGGTCAGCGCAACCACTAGCGCAAAGTCAGCAACCATCAGTCCCATCAACAACGCCAATCGATTCACCGGTGAGAGGATAAGTCGATCGAAATAGCTTGTTTGGATATCTGTGACCAGCGTGACTGCCCGCGATATCCCGGTTACTGCGAATACGATGGCTACAGGAAGCTGAAAGGCCTTGTAGTCGATACCCGGTGCTTGCTCAATGAGGCTTTCCAGCGCTCCGATAGTCACAAAGAAGAAGAACACCGGAAATACCAACGCGGGAACGATGGCCTCCATGTCCCTGGGAATGGAACGCATCGCTCTACCGGCAACTGACACAACGTCGCGGTGGAAGCCAGAATGTTTGGCCCGTATTTCCTGCTGTTCTTTCACGATGCTACTTATTTTCAACGTCCTCGGCTGCAGCCACTTCCTCAAAACGTGCGCCTGTAACATTCAGGAACACATCGTCCAGGGTGGGCGTGTGCATCTTGATCTCTTTGACCTCCACACCTCGTTGATGCAGGGCAAGGGCCACCGGCCCAATGTGCGCGGCGCCGTTGGAGACCCGGATCATGAGTTCCGTGCCGTGGGACTCCACCTGTCCAACGGCGTCCAGAGCTTTGACGGCATCGATGGCTGACTCCGTGTCGGTTCCAACATCGGCGATGATGATGTCAGAGCCCATAGAGCGCTTCAGTTCAGCGGGAGTACCTTCAACAGCCAACAACCCGTGGTTGATGATGCCCACCTTATCGGCAAGGGAGTCGGCCTCTTCCAGGTACTGGGTGGTCAGGAAAATGGTGACGCCCAGCTCCTGGTTTATGCGCCGGACTTCCTCCCACACACGGTTACGACTGATCGGGTCGAGGCCTGTGGTCGGTTCGTCGAGGAACAGGATTTCCGGATTGTGAATCAAAGCCGCAGCCAGATCGAGTCGTCGTTTCATCCCTCCGGAGTAGGTGCTGATAAACCGTTTGATGGCATCGCCGATATCTACAAGCGAGCCAAGCTCATCAATACGCTGGTCCGCCTGACGTCGCGATAAGCCGTAGAGGTATCCCTGCAATCGAAGGAACTCAAGGCCCGTCTGCTTTGGGTCAAGGGTTGCCTCTTGGAGCGCTGCGCCAATACGAAGTCGAATCTGTTTGGGTTCAGACCTCAGGTCAAACCCGGCAACACGGGCCTCTCCCTTTGTGGGCAGCAGCAGGGTTATAAGCATACGTATCAGGGTGGTCTTACCTGCGCCGTTCGGCCCAAGAAAGCCGTATATCTGCCCCTTGGGGATAGAGAGGTCAATGCCCTTTACTGCTTCAACGTCACTAAAAGAGCGGGCCAGCCCTTTTGCTTCAATAGCCCAATCGTTCACGGCAGGTGCCTTTAATTCAGGATGCGGAGGAGTATCTAGTGTAGTGGAGTGAAGCCGTGAATGCACGAGGAGTAAAGGTGAATTTCGACGAGGGTTTAGTCTGGTCGATTCGTTGAACTTGATGAGGAGGTCGGCTCTACACCCTGGCTGGGTTTAGGGGGAGCTTCTGCCGACTCCTCTGGCGGCTTTACCGTGATGAACAACCGCCACAGAACCAGGTCGCAAATGATCTTAATGACACCACCGGCCACAAAGGGCACCGTGCTGGAGCCTGTTGTCCAGAGGATTGATGCCACCGATGGACCCATAGCGGTACCGCTGCTTCTAGCGACACTCCCGGCGCTGGCCATTGCCGAGCGTTCCTCCGGCCCCACGATGGACATGGTGTACGACTGACTGGTTGGTACGTCCATCTGCCGGAAGAACGACCGGATGAGCCACAGGGACACGGCCAGCCAGGCAAAGGGCACAAACGGTATAGCGATCATCGCCATGCTTGAGGGGATGTGTGTGAACACCATCGTGTTCACCAATCCGATTCTTCGCGCCAACCGAACAGCAACTCCCATGGACACAGCGGTCAGTACGGCAGACCCGAAGAACATCAAGCCAAGAGACCCGGGTTCAATGCCAAATTTCGTGAAGAAGAAATACGCGGCCAGGCTCTGTGCGACCAGACCGGTGCCAAAACTATCGACGCTGAAGAGGCCAGCGAGGGTGAATATCTTGCGGCGCGATTTGAGCTTGAACGGGTTCACCCACCGGGTGGCGACATCTTTAATTTCGACTTCGGAGGAGATTGAGGCATAAAACCCTGCGGCCAGCAGGTTCACTACTGAGTACGCTAAGAAGAGGACCTGATAGGATCTGATTTCCTCGACATCAAAGACACCCTGAAGGAGATCGGGTATCCCCGCTGCAAGGGCACCCAACGCCACTCCAACCGTCCCAATGATTCCAAGGAGTGCAAACGCCTCTGTTCTATGTTCAGACCTGGCGGTTGAAGCAAGGCTCGCCTGTTCCAGCGGGCCGGTGGCGCCAGAACCTCCGCCATAGCCGTGAACGCCCCGATAAAGCCGATGACCACAAGGATTGGGTACGCAGGAGTAAGCGCCAAGGAGAGTCCGCTGGCTGCGGTGAACAGGCTGATCACCACCAGCATCTTGCGGCGACCTACGGTGTCTCCGACCATGCCTGTGGCTAGCGCCCACGCAGCAGCACCAAAGCCTCCGATAGTGAGGAACAAACCAATCTCCGCAAGGGAGAAACCTCTGATATCCAGGTAGATGGCCAACACTATGGAGGCAGCGCTGTGGGCGAACGTCCGCAGGGCGCGGGCGACCATGATGGTCTGACCATCGCGGTTGACGACACTCAATGTCCGGAGAATACCCACGCACACGCCCTTACTGGCTTTAACAATACGAAATTGCCCGCCACCCCGGGTCAAGAAAGTCATTAGCTGGGTCTATGAGTAAGGCCCTCTCCAGCGGAAAGGGCCTTACCTGGTTCAACGCTTTAGAAGTTACTTAGTGGCGTTCTCCAAATCAGGGTGAACCCTGAATGCCTTGCGAAGTTCTACGGTCGATTCTAACCAGTCGTCCTTGCGGTCAAGGATGACGCCACCGGAGCGAACCTGGTAGACCTCCGGAGTATCAACGGCAGGGGCTGGAACACCCTCTTGCAGGGCCCTAGCAGCGTTGATAAGCCGCTGTCGAGTCTTGATGATCATGGTGTCGCTGGTGCCAAGCCGCTCACGGGTCCGATCTTCGGTAGTACCCATGCTCTCCGTGATCGCCTGGTCCTGTATATGAATACCAACGATGCCGGTGAAGCTCTGGGTCTTCTGGGCGTCACGATCGATTAGGTAGTCGTTCTCTTTGGCGGGTTCATAGCGCCATCGCTCAAGAAAGCCGGTGCCGTTCTCTGGTCGGTTCTGCGATCCGCCAAGGCCGACCATCGCCTTGCCATTGCTAGTCTGTCGGTTCATTGAAGTATTGGAGTTACGGATGGACATGCTAGTGAACATCGTGTGTTCATCGTCCACAGGCACCCAGCAGCGCACACCGATCTTCTGACCAAGCCTGCCTTCGGGAGGAATGGTGTAGAAAGGCATCATGAACTGGGCGATGCGCCAGTAGTACGTGTCCTCTTCCGCGGGCCTGTATGCGCCATACATCATGCCGTAGTCCGTCTCCACCACGTGATAGTGGGGAGCGCGGTCGCGTTGGCTGTAGAAGTCAAACGACTTAGGGGGCACGTCCTCTGCAGAAACCAAGCCCATGTGTAGGAAGCTGAGGTGGGCGGTATCAATGTCGCCCTCCATAGCCTGGACCCAGTTGCAGTTCCGCAATCCAGCGGAGTTACCTTCCAGGCTCTCTTCCATCATGTTGGGCTCAATGTCAGGCAGGGGCGGCAACGTCTCTCGAGGGCCCATGTATGCCCAGATCATGCCGTTGCGCTCAGTGAGCTTGTAGGCCTTGATCTTCACCTTGTCTTTGAAGTTGCTCTCAGCAGGCTCACTGGGCATGTCAACGCAATTGCCATTCACATCAAACTTCCACCCATGGTAGACGCAGCGCAACCCGCATTCCTCGTTTCGACCGAAGAACAGGCTTGCTCGACGATGCGGGCAGTAGTTGTCAATGAGACCCAGCTCACCGTTGGTATCACGGAAGGCGATCATGTCCTCGCACAGCAACCGAAGACGAACCGGGTCGCAGTCCGGCCCGGGAAGTTCAGTTGAGAGCATCGCAGGTAACCAATACTCACGCATCAGTTCTCCCATCGGCGTGCCTGGGCCTACCTTGGTGAGTGTGTCGTTATCGAACTGTGTGAGCACGTTCGCCTCCTCTGTACATAATCTGATAGCAGTTTATGAATGCGTGAAAGGGGTGTCAAGGGAGGTAGCACTTGCCCTACCCAGGGGGGCGTGCTAGCCTCGCTCCACCAAGGCGTGGAGGCATCTATGTTGGGCGATGTGATACATGAAGTGACAGGCAACAAAGTTGGTTGGCGTGTGCTGCCGCCGGACGGGCAGGGCCCGCGGATGGAGATTTCCTACCAAGGCACCGGGAAGCTCCTTGGAGTGGAGACTGTTGAGACAGGAACCTATACCGCTGTCGCCAGGCCCAACGGAACCTTCTTTGCCGAGACCCATGGCATATCCATAGCCAGTGATGGTGGCATCATCTCCTGGACCAGCCAGGGAATAGGCACGCCGGACGGTAAGGGTGTGGTCTCATACAGGGGTGCGATCTTCTTTGAGTCAACATCGCCTGCGTTCTCCCGGATCGGCACCGTCACTGGAGTCACCGAGTTTGAAGTCAGGGAAGATGGCCCGCTCTCCGGCAAGGTCTGGGAGTGGAAGTAATAAACCCAACGAACTGGCAAGGAGTAGCCCCATGACAACCTATAAATACGACCACATGCACCTGCGGAGTCGCGATCCGATGGCGACGGCGCAGTACTTCGAGAAGATGTTTGGCGCAACCATCCTGGAATCGGTGCAGACCGACGGGCAGTCGCGTATCGACATCGATATCAACGGGTTGCTGATTTTCCTAGCCAAGGCCAATGAGAACACGCCTGACGGCCCCTCGGTCCCCTATGTAGGTCTGGACCACTTCGGGCTGCAGGTAGACGACATCGAGCAAGCGGCGTCTGAGTTGAAGGCGAAGGGTGCGGAGTTCGTGGCTGAGCCCTACCAGCTGAGGCCAGGACTGAAGATCGCCTTCGTGAACGTGCCAGGCAACATCAGGGTTGAGTTGCTTGAGCGGGAGCGTTCCGCTCTTTAGCTGGGGGCTTGGATTGACAGCATTTTCCCATGCTGAGAACATCACCTCATGACGTCATCTCAGCCTGACTCGCCGACTGACCACACACCCAGAACCAGATTATTTACTTCTTTTGGATATCGCGAATACCGCCTGTTCTGGTTGGGCGGTGCATTCTCCAACATAGGCATGTGGGCGTTGATCTACGGGCGACTCTGGCTGATGCATGACCTCACGGAT
>Ga0209402_10003674_pt1 | contig 14542 bp, 8 predicted proteins | sample ArcticOcean_MG_C_3_FD_187437 | JGI IMG/M metagenome (GOLD analysis project Ga0209402, IMG submission 187437) | Marine microbial communities from western Arctic Ocean - ArcticOcean_MG_CB8_126 (SPAdes) (version 2) | ecosystem: Environmental > Aquatic > Marine > Oceanic | place: Arctic Ocean... | reverse complement strand
AATTAGACAATTTAGCATTCATTTCCATAATGTCTGTACTTGATGAATTCTGAGACATGTGTAATTCTTCAACATCATTCTGTAAAACTTCAAAATCCTTTAGAAAATTGTTGATTTCGTCTTCGAGTGAATCTAAATCTGCAGAAATATTAGTTAAATCATTCACTCCAACTGGTTCTATTTGCTCATCTTCTTTTATTTCTTCTAGTTGTGGCAAATCATCTCCTCCGAGACAACCTGTTAAACTAGTCAAGCAGAACAATAATGCAATCATTACGGCTTTATTCATATCTATTTAAATGAAAGAGGCAGTATATATTATTTTGAATGAGAGCTCAAAAAAACCCAAACAATTTGTGCAGTATCTAATTTTATTTTCTCAGAATCTTCAGATTACCGAATAAAAAAATAACAATATGCTCCACTGACTATAGTAATCAATAGCATTATGACCAGTAGAAAGAATATTTTATTCCTTTTTCTAATTTTTTTATATTTCTAATGAATGCGTATATTCTCCAAAACATGCTTTAGAATTCATTTCGGCACGGTGATGGAAGGTAGCATAAGTTGCACCTAAATTTGCATTATCTCCACCCCAAACATGTAATGCTGATTGCTGAAGAGCTCGGCCATATGAAAAACTCAATTTCCAAGGATATTCTCCCATTGCATTCATAGCATTCAAATGTTCTGTAGCTTCAGTTTCAGACTGACCGCCAGATAGGAAAACTATGCCTGGCACTTCTTCTGGTACTGAAGCCATGAGACATTTTACAGTCATTTGAGCTACTTCATCCATATTTGCTTGAACTGGACATTCTTTACCTGAAATTACCATATTTGGTTTTAATAAAATCCCTGGCAGATAGACACCTTCATTTTCTAATTCATTAAATGTTATTCTAAGTGTTTTTTCTGAAACTTCATAACATTTTTCTATTGTGTGATCGCCATCCATCAAAACTTCAGGTTCCACTATTGGAACTAAATTGGCATCTTGGCATGCTTTCGCATACTTTGCAAGAGCTGCCGCATTAGCTTGAATACAATCATCTGTAGGAATTCCTTCACCAATAGTGATTACTGCGCGCCATTTTGCAAAACGTGCGCCTAAATTGTAAAAATCTACACATCTTTCGTATAAACCATCTAAACCTTTTGTTATTTTTTCAGATGGTGAGCCATCCATTGGATGGGCACCCTTATCTACCTTAATTCCCGGATATACTCCTTTTGACTCTAATATTTTAGATAATCGGGTTCCATCTTCTGATTTTTGTTCTAAAGTTTCTTCAAATAATATAACTCCTGAAATAAAATGCTCCATACTTTCGGTATCAAATAATGCTTGACGGAAATCTCTACGATTTGCTTCTGTATTTTCTTGATTAATTAGAGCTAGTCTTTTACCCATTGTTGGCGTGCTTTCATCCGCTGCTAAAATTCCTTTTCCAGATGCAACAATTGCACTAGCTACAGTGGCTAAACTTTCTTTGTCCATATTTATGACAAAACGGCCTGAATAAAACGATTAGGGGGTCTCTTGTCCAATGTCAAATAACATGCCTTTGTACCATTCTGAGGAAATATCGAACGCTTTTCCACCTCTAATTAATTGAAAATCAATTAATCCTAATTCACCATTATTGTTTTCATCTAGTCCAACTAAGCCACTATCTCCGTGTAAAGCAAATTCTGCTGCTGCAAATGCAGATTTCTTAATCAAATCTAAATCACGAGCACCAGGTCGAGCTGAACGTGCAAAATAGCCACTCTTCTGAATTAATGTTTTGTCTGCCCCTAAGGCTTCGGCAAACTGATCTGCAAACCATTGGCCTGGATTTATATCATCTAAGCGAACATGTCCAAATGCATCTCTTGGAACTTCTTTACCTTGTGATTCTAAGTCTCGAAGTATCATCTCCATTCCCGCCCCTTCACTCAAGAATATATTCACACAATCATTTTCATCCATACATTTTCGTAAACGCATTGATTCTTTTTGGAAATCTATATTTTTTTCAGGAATATAAACGGCATGAACGTCCCACCTATTCTTAGAAATAAATAAATCAGAAAGGGCATCCATATCATCTAATAAATTACGATATTCATACGCAGTTGCAGCCGTAAGCCATCCGCAATGACGACCCATAACTTCATGAATTATCAATTGGCGGCTACTAGTTGTATTTTCATTAACTATATTTTGAAAAAAGATAGCCCCTTGTTCTGCAGCAGTCCAGGCCCCTAGAGTCTGTTTAACTGGGATAACATCATTATCTATCGTTTTTGGCAATCCAACTACAGTTAGTTTTGTACCTGAATCTTGTAAATACTTAGCTAAAGCTGCAGCCATTGTATTTGTGTCATCTCCCCCTATCGTGTGTAAAATATCGATTTTATCTGCCAATAATTGTTTGGCAGCCACCTCTAGTGGATCTTGACCTGGTTCAACATATCCTTTCTTGATACAATCCTCAATATTTGTTAATTTTACTCGACTATTGCCAATAGGACTTCCTCCAAAATTATATAGAATTTTATAATTCTGTTTAACTTTTTCAGAAAAAATAACTGAATTACCTTGTAACAATCCACGATAGCCGTGCATGTAACCAATTATTTCTGAATCTGGACTTAATTCATTGTATTTTTCAATTAATCCTCCGATTGTCGACGAAAGACATGGCGCAATTCCACCACTAGTCAAGATAGCTATCTTTGGCATAAGGCCCGAAAGACATGGGAAGTTAAAAATTGTTGCCCTTTTTTTAATAAATGTCTTTTATATACTAAGCCCTATAAACTAAAAGAAGGGGAGCTTACGTTACCTAGAATTGGCCAAAAATACCATAAAGATACCGTCGATAGACTATGATTTAAGTCATTTAAAGAGTAGAATTTATATAAACCACTTGACTGGCCACATGCTCCAGCAGTCATCTATTTCTCGGTTAGAGGACACTAGGGCCTGTAGCTCAGCTAGGTAGAGCGTCCGGCTTTTAACCGGACGGCCATGGGTTCGAATCCCTTCAGGCCCGCCAAGATGTCGACTGGAATGGAAGCAACATGAAAACAGGGAAAAGAGGAGTAACTGCCAAACTTGCCCAACCTAGAAGGAGAATCTAAATGAACGATAACGTATTGTGGTTAAACAAGCTAGTACCAAAGCACATTTTACTTAATGATGCTGAAGTTGAAACAAAATTGGGACCATTGAATATAATCCCCGAACAACTGCCTAAAATCCTCTTAAAAGATCCAGCCCTAAAGGCCTTGGATCAGGAAGCTAAACCAGGAGATGTTGTTGAAATTCATAGAAATAGCGAAAGTGCGGGCGCAAACTTGGCCTACAGGATTGTGGTGGAAGAATGAATAGGGGTGAAAGAATGAACAATAGCCGTCAATTAATCAAAGCTTTTTTCCAAAGTAGAAGTATCTCCGGACCGAGTGCAGCACTAGTTAATCATCAATTAGGTTCATTTAATGATTTTTTACCTCATGAAAAGAATGCAGCTCCTTGGATGCAAAGAGTTGTTGACAATATCTCAGTGGGAGCTGATGAATCGCTTCGAGGTGCTATTCGTCTAGAATTGGGTGACTTGGATGTAGTTATAAATCTTGATAAAATCCGAATTGGAAGGCCTATGGTTTACGAAGCCAATGGTTCGACTACTGAATCTATTCCAATGATGGCTAGATTACGTAATATGACTTATGCGGCACCAATTTATCTTAAGTTTTCGATAGTTGAAGAAGGAATTGAAATAGAAGAAGTTGAAGAAGAAATTGGAAACATGCCAGTCATGGTAAAATCCATACTATGTAACCTGCACAGAAATTATTTGACTGGAGAAAATTCAAGTGATGAAGAATACAAAGCCGGATTACGATCCAAGAATGAGGACCCTGAAGATCCTGGCGGATATTTTATTGTAAATGGAACTGAAAGAGTATTAGTTTGTTTAGAAGATTTAGCTCCAAACCGTGTGATGGTTGAAAGTGAGCAACGATATGCAAGACAAACTGAATTAGCTAAAGTATTCTCTCAAAGAGAAGGTTTCCGTGCATTAACTGTTGTAGAAAAGAAAAAGGACGGAATAATTTCCGTGTCTATCCCTGTTGCATCTGGACAAGTACCTCTAGCCGTTTTGATGATGGCTCTTGGCATGGAATCTGCAGATGATATAATGCACCAGATAAACCCTGAGAATAGAAGTGAAATGCAAAATCTAATTTTAGCTAATATTGAAGAAGTTCATAGCACTGAAGGAATTTATACTACTCAAGAAGCCTTAGAATATCTTGAAAGAAGGTTCGCAGCTGGACAGTCTAAAGAATACAGAAGAAAGAGAATTGATTATATTTTAGATAATACTCTTCTTCCGCATCTAAGCACTAACTTTGAAGCTCGAACTAAAAAAGCTGTTTTCCTCGGCCGTATGGCTAGAGAAGTTTTAGAATTACACAGAGGAGAAAGAAAGCCTGATGATAAGGATCATTATGCAAATAAAAGATTGAAACTTGCAGGGAATTTGATGGAGGAGTTATTCCGTTCAGGCCTCCAAGCCTTATTAAATGATATGAAATATCAAATGGAACGTTCATATTCCAAAAGAAAAGAGAATCGTATACACCATGCAGTGCGTCGTGATGTATTGACAAATAAAATAATGCATGCAATGGCCACAGGTAACTGGACTGGTGGAAGAGCAGGAGTGTCGCAGTTGTTAGATCGAACTTGCAATATGGCTACTTTATCACATTTAAGAAGAGTTATTTCGCCACTTACTAGATCTCAACCGCATTTCGAAGCTCGTGATTTGCATCCAACTCAATTCGGAAGATTATGTCCAAATGAAACTCCGGAAGGGCAAAATTGTGGTTTGGTTAAAAATTTAGCACTGATGGTTGATGTTTCTGAAAATGTTCCTAATGAGGTAGTTCTTGAATCATTTGAAGAATTGGATATTGCTTCAATTGACAAGGGTGATGCAGAAGGTGGAAAAGTTTATTTCAACGGTGATTTAATTGGTACTCATAAGGCTCCTGAAGATTTAGTAGCTGAAATTAGAGTACGTAGAAAAAAGAACCTGATTCATAATGTTGTAAACGTCAGATATGATGAATCTCTAAATGATGTAATTATCAATAGTGACCCTGGAAGAATTAGAAGGCCATTGATAGTTGTTAACCGAAATAATAAATTGGCATTAAAACAACGTGATGTTGATAATCTCGTTCAAGGAAAATATGAATGGGGACGCTTAATTGATAATGGACTTATTGAATATATTGATGCTGAAGAAGAAGAAAATTGTTTGATTGCTTTGAACGAGGGTGCTTTGAAAAGTAACAAGAAAACTCATCAATACAGTCACATGGAAGTTGATCCAATGGTTATCCTTGGTGTAGCTACTTCTAACGTACCTTTCCCTGAACACAATTCATCTCCAAGATGTACGATGGGGGCAGGTATGTCGAAACAGTCTCTAGGAATGGGTCAAGCAAATTATCGTATCAGGCCTGATACTCGTGGACATTTACTTCATTATGCTCAGAGACCTATGATTCAAACTGAAGCAATGAAATATAATACCTTGAGAAAACGCCCTGCAGGCCAAAACATGGTAGTTGCAGTTATGTCATACCACGGATACAATATGGAGGACGCTCTTATCTTTAACCGAGGTTCTATTGATCGGGGTCTTGGTAGATCTACTTTTGTTAGAACGTATATGTCGGAAGAAAGGAGATATCCTGGTGGACAAGAAGATCGTTTTGTTATTCCTGGTCCTGAAGTTAGAGGTGCTCGTTCTGAAGAAGCTTACTTCTATCTAGAAGAAGATGGTTTGATTTATCCTGAAATTGATTTACATGGTAAAGAAGTTCTTATTGGAAAAACCAGCCCTCCTCGATTCTTGGCTGAACCTACTGATTTCTTAAGCCCACAAAAAGTTAGAGAATCTTCAGTAACAGTAAGGCATGGTGAGAAAGGTGTTGTCGATTCAGTTATGTTATCAGAAACCGAAAATGGTTCTAGAATTGCTAGAATTAGAGTACGTGATCAAAGAGTGCCCGAAATGGGTGATAAATTCGCAAGTAGACACGGGCAAAAAGGAGTTATTGGACACATGGTTCCTCCAGAGGGAATGCCATTTACTGAACAAGGAATTACGCCTGATTTGATTATTAATCCACACGCTATTCCTTCCCGTATGACTGTAGCTCACGTTTTGGAGATGATTGGCGGTAAAGTTGGCAGTATGGATGGCCGAGCAGTTGATGGAAGTGCTTTCTCTGGAGAAAAAGAGGTTGACTTGAGAACTAGCTTAGCTGAATATGGTTTGAGACATAGTGGAAGAGAGGTATTGTATGACGGGCAAACTGGCCGTCGAATAGATGCTGAAATTTTTATTGGTGTTATTTATTACCAGAAATTACATCATATGGTTTCTGGAAAACTACATGCTCGATCTCGTGGACCTGTCCAATTATTAACAAGGCAACCTACAGAAGGTAGGGCCCGCATGGGAGGTTTAAGATTTGGAGAAATGGAACGTGATTGTTTAATTGCTCATGGAGCTGCGATGGTTATCAAAGATCGATTGTTGGATGAAAGTGATAAAACGGTTCAATACGTTGATAGTAAATCCGGACATATTAGTTACTTGGACCGTAGAGGTGTTCTTACCTCTCCAATGGGAGACAATACTTCCATTTATCCTGTTACGATGTCTTATGCGTTTAAGCTATTGCTAGAGGAATTGAAATCACTTGGAATCGTTGCAAGACTTAGATTGGAGGATTTATCATGAGGGAAATGATACCAAAGAAAATTTCAAAGATTGACTTTGCTCTTATGGGGCCGAAGGAAGTTCGTAAATTGTCAGCTACAAAAGTTATCACTGCAGATACCTACGATGATGATGGATTCCCTATTCCAATGGGATTGATGGATTTACACATGGGTGTTATTGAACCTGGATTGAGATGTAAAACCAGTGGCCGTAAAATGGATGAAGATCCTGGGCACTTTGGTCATATTGATTTGGCAATGCCGGTTATTCATGCTGGATATTCAAAAACTGTAAAGGACCTTATGAATGCAACCCATCCAAGTTCTGGCAGAATTATGCTGACTCAAGACAGAATAGATCATTATAACAAACAAATTCAAGCATTGATTGATTCTGATGCTGGAACTACTGTTACTATTGGTGGAATAACAAGAAGAGCAATCCGTGAAGCTGCAAAGGCAAAAACTTGTCCGCATTGTGGTGAACCTAAAATTAAAGTTATGCTGGATAAACCTACGACTTTCCGTGAAGAAGGCCGTAAATTAACACCTAAGGAAGTCCGTTCCCGTCTTGAGAAGATACCGGATTCTGACTTATTGTGTCTTGGATTTAATCCTAAAATAACAAGGCCAGAATACATGGTTCTAACTGTACTTTCTGTCCCTCCAGTCCCAATGAGGCCTTCGATTACTCTTGAATCTGGAGAACGATCCGAAGATGACCTTACGCACAAATTGGTAGATGTTTTGAGGATTAATCAACGTTTAAGAGAAAATAGAGATGCCGGAGCACCTCAACTGATCGTTGAAGATCTTTGGGAATTATTGCAGTATCATATTACTACTTATTTTGATAATCAAACAGCAGGAATACCTACTGCAAGACACCGATCTGGAAGACCTCTGAAAACAATTGTACAACGATTAAAAGGTAAAGAAGGACGTTTCAGATCTAACTTATCTGGTAAACGTGTTAACTTCTCAGCTCGTACTGTAATTACTCCTGATCCTTATTTGAGTATTAATCAAGTTGGAGTGCCTGAATTAGCAGCTCGTGAATTGACAGTCCCAGTCAGAATTAATATTCATAATTTGTCCTTTATGAGAAATATAATTAAGGAGAACTTTATGCCAAGTGATCCAGACCAATATATTCCTGGAATAAATTATATGATACGACCAGATGGTCGAAGAGTTAAGCTAACTGAAGACAATTGGGAATTTAATCATGATCGTCTCGAACCTGGTTTTATTGTTGAAAGACATTTGATGGATGGAGATATTGTTCTATTCAACCGTCAGCCAAGTTTACACCGTATGTCTATGATGGCTCACGAAGTCCGTATAATGAAAGGAAAAACATTTAGAATAAATCTATGTGTTTGTCCACCATATAATGCAGATTTTGATGGAGATGAAATGAATCTCCATGTCGTCCAATCTGAAGAAGCTCGAGCTGAGGCAAGGATTCTAATGAGAGTTCAAGAACATATTCGTTCACCTCGATTTGGTGGAGTAGTTATTGGAGCAATTCATGACCACATCACTGGTATGTTCTTGTTAACATACGGCGATGCAAGTTATGATGTCGATCAAACTGTTCGGATTTTATCTCGAGTTGAGTTCAAAGGAGATTTACCAAAACCAGAATATCCTAAAGCTGAAGGCGGTCCTCGATGGTCTGGTAGGCAAATATTCTCAGTTCTTCTCCCAAATGATATGAATTTGAAATACAATTCTTCTGTTTATTTTGCAGATAGAAGTGTAAAAGAAAATACTGAATTAGGAATGATTGTCGAAATTGTAAATGGAAATATGATTCGCGGACCGGTCGATGGTAATTCTATTTCTGCATTCAAAGGTAAAATTTTAGAAGAAATATCAAGATTAAAAGGAGCAGATGCCGCTCAAGATTTCATTGATAAAGTTACTAGATTGGCCGTTGGTGCGCTTATGGAAACGGGATGTACAACTGGTATCGATGATGCTGATGTTCCAGAGGATGCTTTAGCTCAAATTTTCGCAGCTCAAAAGAAAACAGTTAAAAATGTTGATAAATTAGTACAAAGTTATAATGAAGGAAAATTACAATCAAGACCTGGCCGAAGTGCTGAAGAAACTCTAGAAGTGGAAATCATGTCTTTACTTGGTAAAGTACGTGATACTTCAGGTGAAATTGCAGGATGGCACTTAGGTATGGATAATTTCGCAGTTATTATGGCTCGTTCAGGGGCTCGTGGTAGTATGCTGAATTTATCTCAGATGGCCGGATCTATAGGTCAACAGGCTGTTCGTGGAGAACGTATTTCTCGTGGTTATGAAAAGAGAACTTTATCTCATTTTAACAAGGGAGATCTTGGTGCCGATGCTAAAGGTTTTGTCCGTTCTTCATACAAAAGAGGATTGAATCCAACTGAATATTTCTTCCACTCCATGGGTGGTCGTGAAGGGTTGGTTGATACTGCAGTTAGAACATCACGCTCGGGATACATGCAACGACGTTTGGTCAATGCTTTGGAAGATCTTAGAGTTAAGTACGATGGAACTGTTCGTAATACGGCAAATACCGTTGTTCAATTCAAGTATGGTGAAGATTCAATAGACCCTACCCGAAGTAAATTTGGAGATGCTATTGATATTGATGGGCTTATTAGTAAATTAAAGAGAGGAGAGATATAATGGCAAGATTAGATACAATCAGAGCACTTGAAAGGCGGGGACTTTCGCCAAATTTGGCTGAGAAAGTTGTTGATTTGGGTTACCTTTTGGGTACTTTAAAGAAATGTGATTTGAAAACATTAAAGAAAGATTTTCATTATAAAGAAATTCTACAGCTAATCGATGTTTCTAAGAATACTTTAATTGATAGAGAAGATATTGTTCTCAAAGCAATTGATGAAGGTGACGTTAGCGATGGACCTATTACTGCAGATCAAGCTCTTCGAAGAGTTGAAAAGAAGTTAGGAGTTATATGGTCTTTACCAGAAGGATACACTATTGACGGCGTGGCCTCACATATCTCTAAAAAAGGTCAAGTTCTCTTGGGTGTAGCTTTTCCTATAAATTCTAAACAATTCCGATATCCTTTCAATGGTTATGTTTACTTGAAAACAAGAGGTATCTGTTATCAATCAGTTGTTAGTGAAGTTGTTTCTTTTGATAGGCCAGATATACCTGAAGAAGATAAATTATTACTGCCTGCACACACTGAAGAACCATATGTAACTTTCTTAAGAATCGTACAATTAATAGAATTACCTAGAACAATTCGACTTGAAGAATTCCGCAAGATGGACGGTACACAAGTAAAATCTGCAAGAAATTATACTCAAGTTGAAGATGCTTTAGACTTAGATCGTGAACGTTTAAGATTTGAAGAAGAAAGACTTACTGCAGTCAAATTGTATAAAGAAATGGGATTAAGTGAAAAAGTATCTCGTAGTTTATACAAATATGGTATTTTCAAAGCTTCTCAAGTAGTCATTGCAACGGATAATGAATTGAGAAATGCGGGAGTTCCTGTTTCGAAGATTGCTAAATTTAGAGATGCTGCAGCTAAAGAGGCTGCAATTGAATTGCAAATACCAGTCCCTCAAAAAACTAAAGCTAAAGATGATTCTGACGATGATGGAGTTATTATTAAAACGGCAAATAAATATCGTAAATCTGCATTGAAAATTGGCAGTAAACTTCCTGATGTTTATCTAGAAGAATTGGCTCGAGAAGCTGAAACTAATAAGTTAACTAGAAAAGGTATACAAGAAATTGTAGACAAATATACCGAACTTGATAGTGTTGAAACTAAAGTAAAAGATTTGGTTTCGAAAAAAGGAAAGGAATTGCCTCAATCTCTTACTAGACTAATTGCTGAAAAAAGTATTGAACATGAATTGAATCCTAAGGATATGGAAACTATTCTTGACGGATCTATTATACAATACTACCAAAATAGAGTTGACGCTACAGAAGCCGTTGGAGTTATAGCGGCACAGTCAATTGGGGAGCCTGGAACTCAGATGACTATGCGTACTTTCCACTACGCCGGTGTTGCTGAAATGAATGTTACTCTAGGATTGCCGCGTTTAATTGAAGTTGTAGATGCAAGAAGAATTCCAAAAACACCAATAATGGAAGTTTATTTGGAACCTGATGTCTCTAAGAATGAAAAAAGAGCACTCGAAATTGCAAGTCAAATTGAAGCAAAATCGGTTAGTCAATTAGCTAAGATAAACACAGATATTACTAATCTAAAAGTATTGGTAGAACCTGATAAGAAAATATTGAAAGAGCGAGGCCTTCCGATAGATGAACTTGCTGCCAGAATAAAGAAGAGAGGCAGACTAAAATCCAAATTTACTATTGAAAATGGAGTTATCATACTTGAAGAAGATGAAGTTTCTTTCAAAAAATTATATCTTATTGAAGATAAAGTTAGCCATTTGATGGTTGATGGTATCGGAGATATCAAAAGAGCAATTGTACGAAAGGAAGGTAACGAATATGTGATTTTTACCGAAGGTTCGGATTTGAAAGCAATTTTAGAAGTACCTGGTGTAGATCCAGTAAGAACTAGTACTAATTCATTACATGAGGTTGCTGAAGTACTCGGTATTGAAGCTGCCAGAATTTCAATTGTTGACGAACTTCATAAAACATTGTCAGAACAAGGTCTTTTGGTAGATCACAGACATAATCTGTTAGTTGCTGATGTTATGACTAATACTGGAGCAATACAAGCTATTGGTAGACATGGTATTTCAGGAGCAAAAGTCTCTGTTTTGGCTCGTGCAGCTTTCGAAATTACATCTACTCATTTACTACAAGCTGGTTTAACTGGTGAAACTGATATTTTGACTGGTGTTGCTGAGAATATTATTGTTGGGCAACCTGTTCACTTAGGTACTGGTGCTGTTAGTGCCATCTATAAACCTAAGAAAAAAGCTAAAGGAGGAAAATAGATGGATCTAAATAAATCTCTGAGATTGGCTATTGAAACCGGAAAAGTTTGTATGGGATCAAACGAAGCTCAGAAAGCGATCAATGCAGGTTCTGCAAAACTTATCATTTTATCTTCAAATTGTCCAGAAGATTCAGCTAAGATAGCAAGAGAAAGTGATGTTCCGGTGCATAGTTTCAAAGAAAATAATGCAGTTCTAGGAGCTGCTTGTGGTCGGCCTTTTCCAGTATCTACTGTTACCATTAAAGATGGTGGCAAGTCAGATGTACTTACATTGAAAACTGATTAATCAACCCGAACGTTTAAGGCCTCTTTCTGAATAAGGCTCTATGGATTTTCCAATTGATTTTACTCAATACGTAAATTTGAAGCTGTCACTAGATAGTGAATTAACTAGTGATGAGCTTAAAATTCTCAATAATAATATTGAAATTACACGAAATGCTGTAATTACAACTACTGCTTTTGCAAGAGCAAAGGGACTTGGTGGACATACTGGTGGGCCTTACGACATTGTACCTGAAACATTGATTGTTGATTCTTTACGTAATGGCGGTGCCCAAATACATGATGAATTTTTTGATGAAGCCGGACATCGATCTGCACTACAATACGTTAGAGGCGTCTTAAGAGGAAAATTAGATTCTAAAAAATTATTGCACTATCGGGAATATGGGTCTGGTTTAGCAGGACATCCTGAACCGGAGTTGTTGGATTGTATTGATTTCTCTACCGGAAGGTTGGGGCATGCTGCAGGACACGTTAACGGCGTTGCAATGGCCTACCCTGGCCAAGCTGTTGTCATGTATGGTTCCGATGGAGCTCAAATGGAAGGGAATAATGCTGAAGCAGCAAGATTGGCAGTTGCAAATAATTTGAATGTAAAATGGATTATAGATGATAATAATGTTACAATTGCAGGACATCCCAATAATTACATGGCTGGATTTGATGTTGCTAGAACCTTAGAAGGACAAGGTTTCAATGTTTTTACTTGTGATGGCGAAAATTATGAAGAGCTCTACAAAACAATTGTAGATTCTTTGAAAATTACAGGACCTGTTGCAATTGTGTGTAAAAGAGTCATGGGTCCTGGAATTCCTGATTTGGAAGGTGAATGTCAACTTCATGATGTTATTCCTTTTGATGTTGGAATTAAATATCTTAAAGAACGAAATGAAACAAAGGCTGTCGAATTATTAGAAGAAGTTGCAGCAAGTCAAGAAAATGCTTCTGTTATGGAGTTTAAGGGAAGTGGAGAGAAAGATGCTTGTCGAAAGCAATTTGGAACTTCAATAACAAGTATTTTGAAAGATATGTCTAAAGAAGAGCGTGAGAGAGTACATGCTTTTGATTCTGATTTAGAAGGATCGGTTGGACTTACAGTAGTACGAAAAGAATTCCCTGAATGTTTTACGAGTGCAGGAATTCATGAAAGAGGAAACTATCTTGCAGCAGCAGGTTTTGGATCCAAAAAAGGAAATTTAGGAATATTTGCAACTTTCTCAGCATTTATGGAAATGGTAATTTCTGAAATTACTATGTCTAGATTAAATGAATCAAATGTACTTGCGCATTTTTCACATGCTGGAGTTGATCATATGTCTGATAATACTTGTCATTTTGGATTGAATAACTTCTTTGCTGACAATTATGTTGAAGAAGGAAGCTCAACTGGACTTTACTTTCCTGCAGATGTAAATCAAATGGATTCTGTTGTAAAAAGAGTTTTTTATGACCATGGACTTCGATTTATATTTTCAAACCGATCTAAAACACCACTAATTTTAGATCCGGATGGAGAATCGTTTTATGGTAAAGGATATGAATTTATTCCTGGAGCTGATGAAATAATTAGAGAAGGTGATGCTGGCTGGATTGTATCTTATGGTGATATGCTTCATCGATGTTTACACGTTGTTGAAGAATATAGAGAAAAAGGAATCAATATTGGTTTGATAAATAAGCCAACTTTGAATTCTGTAGATGAAGATATTATGACAAAAATAGGAAAATCTCCTTTTGTTTTGGTTATTGAAAGTTTGAATTCCAGAACGGGATTGGGAATTAGATTTGGAACTTGGTTACTCGAAAGAGGATTATCGCCACACTATGATTACATGGGAACTACGAGGCCAGGAAATGGCGGTCAAGAAGAACAAATTCTTCACCAGGGTCTTGGTGTAGAAAATATTGAAGAAAAGTTATCTAATTTATTGTAAGTGAAATATGGCAATGGGAATACCGGCTCGAATTTTCGCAACGCTACTACGGATTTCACCTGGAAGAACACGGAATTGGTTATGGAAATGGTGGTATCAGAGATTAGCAAAAGCTCATGATCGTTCTGACTTTCGTTTCATGAATTATGGATTTATTGACGATGAGGGGCCTGAATTGGATGATGAAGATGAAGCGTATCGATTATTCATTCAACTATACCACCAAAATATTAGAGATGTTGATTTATCAAATAAAGACGTCTTAGAAGTTGGATCTGGCAGGGGAGGAGGAGCTTCATGGATTGCAAAATATGCAAAACCTAAATCTTTGGTAGCTGTTGATTTTTCAAAGAGTGCTGTTGAACTTGCAAACAAATGGTATGCATCACAAAAAAACCTATCTTTCAAGGAAGAGAATGCCGAATCATTGTCTATGTCTGATTCTAGTTTTGACATTGTCTACAATGTTGAATCATCACATTGTTACGGCAATATGGGAAAATTTGTTAATGAAGTATATCGGGTTTTGAAACCAGGAGGATTCTTTTGTTGGACCGA
>Ga0209402_10003670_pt1 | contig 14559 bp, 15 predicted proteins | sample ArcticOcean_MG_C_3_FD_187437 | JGI IMG/M metagenome (GOLD analysis project Ga0209402, IMG submission 187437) | Marine microbial communities from western Arctic Ocean - ArcticOcean_MG_CB8_126 (SPAdes) (version 2) | ecosystem: Environmental > Aquatic > Marine > Oceanic | place: Arctic Ocean... | reverse complement strand
TATTAAACTTAAAACCATCAGGCAAACCATAACGTTTCTTAAAGGCTTTACCCAACCGCCGAGCAGTACGATCTGCAAAAAGCGGATTAATAACAGTTACTTTACCTTCTTTTGCTGCGAGTGGAACTAGCGCTTTTTCTTGCGCAGTCAGTCCTGCAGCATTTGCAGTTATTGTTGCTCCAAGTATAGCAACTGTAGAAGCTGCTAAAATAGCAGCGCTTTTAGTGAGTTTCATACAACCCTCCCAGTATATGGTGTTGTTCCCGCACACGAAACAACTCCTGATTATTTTTTTAGGACCTAGTACTTATCCTTATTCTTTGGTGCGTATAATCAATTTATAATTGGACAATTGAATATCATGGCACAATTGTCAAACTCATTTTTAAGAATTTGTTAAATTTAAGATAGTATATTCCGTACAATTACATATTTCATACAATTACGCTGCAGTTAGGCCCCCATCAATGGCTAGTGTTTGTCCGGTAACTGATTTAGCTTCTGGGCTTGCTAGATAGCGCACACCGGCTGCAATATCCTCTGGCATAGGAAATTCACCGGTTGGAATTCGTTCAAGCATTTTTTCACGAACATTAGGGTCCTTTAGCATTTCTTTTCGTGAGTCAGTTAACACTGTTGATGGAGCTACAGTATTTATTCGTATGTTTAAAGTAGCCCATTCAATTGCCAACATTCTCGTCATTTGTATCATCCCACCTTTAGAAATCCCGTAAACTGATCGTCCCGCAAGACCTGTTAGGCCATGCGTAGAGGCTATATTAATTATAGCGCCATCACGTTTTTGGCTTATACAGTGGTTAGCTAATAAACAGGCAAGAAAATATTGACCTTTCAGGTTTACGTCTATTACGGCATCCCATTCTTCCCAAGTTACATCAATTGCTGACTTGAGAAGGGTAGTGCCAGCGTTATTAACTAAAACATCTAGGCCCCCTAAACCATCTGTAGCTGATTTAAAGCCATCACGTATGCTATCTTCTGATAAGAGTTCGATTTTAACTGGAATGGCTTTTGTTTTTGCTAATTCAGGTCTTTCCAGAATTTTATCTAGTCTGCTTATTTCTTTGTCAGCAAGAGCTAGATCATACCCGTCCCTTGCTAGTGTCAAAGCAATCTCAAGACCTAAACCTCTCGAGGCTCCAGTAATCAAAGCACGACGATTAGTACGTTTGTTATTATTAACGGTCATATTAGAAACTCCTGTTAGGCAAAGTACACGTGGTTATTAGTAGTATTGTAACTTATTTCGAAATTTGATTATTAACTAGTCAAACATATCTACTTAATACCTGAACCTATTAATTATTTTTTTAGAATAAAATATGTAAAACTTAATTAAGATATCTGTCGTATTTTAGGTCGCTACATTATTTATTAAGCTGAATGATGTTAAAGTTGGTAGCTTTGTATAGGATTATTTAGGTCAAGTTATTTATACAAACATAGAACTTATGATAACTGAGGCATCGTATAGTAAAGGGTTGGTTATGAAAATATTAGTTTTGGGTGCTGGTGGTGTTGGAGGTTATTTTGGCGGACGAATGGCTGAAGCAGGTCTAGATGTAACTTTTTTAGTTCGGGAAAGAAGAAAACAGCAATTAGTCAATAATGGTCTGATTGTTGAAAGTAAGTTCGGGAACATATCTATGTCAGTAAAAGTTATAACTATTGCTGAGATAAATTCTACATTTGATTTAGTTCTTATGTCCTGCAAAGCCTACGACTTAGATGATGCTATTAATAGTATTATGCCTGTAATGGGATCTAATAGCGTAGTTTTACCAGTTATCAATGGTCTCCGACAAATTGATGTTTTACAAGAAAAATTTGGGAAAAATAATGTTTTTGGGGGTGTATGCTATGTTGGTGCAAACCTAAATTATAAGACTGGTGTTATCGAACATTTTGGTAATTTTCATAGTATTATTTTTGGCGAAGTTGATTGCAATTACAATAAACTTACCCAGCGTTTTGCTGCACTGGATTCATTGGTTTCATTCAATATTGAACTGAAAGAAAAGATAATGCAGACGATGTGGGATAAGTGTGCGGGTCAGGGGGCATTATCTAGCGCCAACATACTAACTAGATCTGTCGTAGGAGACATAACATCAGGTAAATCAGGACGTCAGTTTTTGAATAATGTTTTTGCTGAAGGTCAAGAAATATGTAAAGCTAATGGCTTTCCTATGAGCCACGATGTAATTAAATTTTACGAGAATATATTTGATACTAAAGCTTCACCATTTGCCACTTCTATGTTGCGTGATATGGAAACAGGAAAAGTTACTGAGGGACAGCATATAGTGGGTGACCTTGTAAAACGTGCTGACGATCATGGTGTTCCAGTTCCAATAATGAAAAGTGCATTAGCAGCAATAGAGGCCTATGAAGCAAAGCTTTTATTGAAATAAACTATGGAAGAATTAAGTTAGCAATTTTTGTAGATAATTTTGGATTTGAGTTATGTTAAAGGGTAAGTGATTTATAAAATTTTATTATAAATCGACTTAATAAGGGATAAATAATGCAAAAAATAGCAGTTTTAGGAACCGGCGCGAATGGTAGTAGTACAACTGCTAGTTTAATTGATGCAGGTTATGATGTTGTAATGATTGATCAATGGGCTGCTCATGTGAATGCAATACGAGAAAACGGTTTATTGATACAAATGCCAGAAGAAGATCTTCAAGTTTATCCTCGAGCATATCATCTGAGTGATATATGCACTGTAAATGAAAAATATGACATCGTATTTTTACTATCTAAGGCTTATGATACGCGATGGATGTGTGAGTTTATTAAACCATATCTAAAAGATGATGGCCTACTAATTGGCATCCAAAATGCTATGACTTTAGATGATATTACAGAAATAGTTGGGGTTTCACGTACTCTTGGATGTGTAGTGGAGCTATCATCAGAAATTTTTACGCCGGGTGTTGTTAAACGAAACACGCCTAATGAAAAGACTTGGTTTGGCATAGGCAGCTTAGATGCATCTACATCGGATCGTGTTTCTGAGATTGAAGAAATTTTATTAAACGTTGGTAAGGTAACTATTTCTTCTGATATTTTATCGGCAAAATGGATGAAATTAATTGTTAATACAATGTGTTTGGGACCTTTCGCAATGTTAGGTTTGACACTTTATGAAGCTGTAAAATTGCCGGGTATGCGCGATTTTATTTCTCAAGTTGGCACCGAGGCCTTAACGGCTGGGCAAAAGCTGGGTTACACCGTGCAGCCCATATTTGGGCTAAGACCTGAAGATGTTAGAGATACCAATAGTTTGCTTGAAAAAATGCTAGATAAGCTGGCTAAAGATATAGGGCCGAGTGCTCGTGACTGCGTGTTACAGGATCATTTAAAGGGTCGCTATAGCGAGGTGGATTTGATTAACGGTCTTGTTGTTAAAGAACATGAAGCCTTAGGCCTTAGCGCCCCGGCAAATGCAGCAGTTGCTGAAATAACTCAGAAAATCCAAAGTGGCGAGTTAAAACCTGATCCGGCTAATCTTGAGCTCGCCCAGAAAATGATTGCTTAAAGTAAAATTATTACCTGCTAGATATACAGCTTTTACATCTGCTTTTTTGCTGCAATCGTGACATTAAATATGCGTCTCTCGATTAGACTTTGCCTAACATTGGCTACTCTGACGTCTATATCCTCTCCGGCGATTAAACTTAGTGAAAGTCTGTTATGAGGCTGAGTTTTGACCATAGTATTGAAGGCTTTAATAGCATTTAAACTAGTGTCTTTCGATTCAATAACTTTTAGCCCTGAATTCTTGAGTTTTGTAAGCATTTCTTTTTGAGAAATAAGAAAGCTAATTTCGGGTGAGCGCGCCCATGGTAGCGGAAAATATGGAGAACTATTTTTGTCAGCACTCATTTCTGTCGAGATAAAATATCCTTCGCTAATAATCACTCTGGCTATTTCACGGTAAAGAGAGTTTTTATCTTCAATATTCATAGCTACATTTTGACACCACACCATGTCAAACGAGTTATCATTAAAAGGTAAATTAAGAGCGTTAGCCTGTCGAAAATTCACAAGATTGTCTAAATGACATAGTTCCGTTAGCATGGATGCGGCTTCAATGTATTCGTTTGTGAGGTCGATTCCTGTAACCTGGCAACCATAAGTAGATGCTAAATAACGCGCTGTACCACCTATACCGCACCCTACATCAAGCAAATGCATAGACGCCGTTGGAGTAACTATGTTGGCTAGGTCTTTAGTGGCTCTAATGCCTCTTGTATGGAACTGATCTATAGGTGTTAGAATATTCGGAGTTAGAGAGTTTATATCTATCCCTTCGTCTTTTAATGCCGATAAAATTCTATTTCCTATACCTTGCATATTATAATGCGAAACAACTTTGCTGGTAATATTTGTCATTATTTAACTATTGTCCTCATAATGCTCCTTTGTTTTCGCGTCGTATTTCGTAAGCTTGTATATGAGTGTAAGCGGCGGAAAGTAGTGTTGAATTAATATTAAATTTGCGGGCATGCTCTAACATTAGTCCTATAATCTGTTTACCTTCGGTGCAATTACCCATTTCAATGTCGCGCAGCATAGATGTAACGTATTTGCTTTCTGGATCAGAAAAAAGAGTTCGGTAGCTATCTATAAATTTTTTACTTGGTGGATGACCGTTGGCTTTAGCTACCTCGGATGTTGTTTCTAACATATGCAGAAATAGATCAGTTCCTTCATTTGTAGAGATGATTTGACCAGAGTTAGCGCGCATAAGACAAGTCATGCTTGCAGCTGTACATAAATGAACAAATTTTTCCCACATTTCCTGCATGATATTTTCTGAAGAAATCGCTTCCAGACCAACAGTTGTATCAAATACTTTTAACACTTCAGTTACTCTATCACTCGGTCCACCTTCCTGTTCACCAAAATGTAACCAGTGCCAATCATTTAGATGCTTTATAGTGCCGTTTGAAAGTCGCTCAGCAGACAGCTTTATAGTACCACCAAGAATTTTTTCTTGGCCGTAAAATTGATTTAGGGTTTCAATATGTCCGAGGCCGTTAAGTATTGGAAGCACAATCGCATTTGGAGCAAGAGCAGGGGCCACGTCATGCATAGAACTTTCGAGATCGTAGGCCTTACAGGTTAGAATTACAAGATTATATAAAGGGATAAGCTCATCAACACTGGTTGTAGTTACTGCTGTCCGAAGGTTGCCAAATACAGAATGTAAAATTAGTCCATTATCATCGAGTTGTGATTTTCGGGCATTTCTTACAAGGAAAGTTATATCAGCACCTGCTTCCGTTAATCGTCCACCGATATAACTGCCAATAGCCCCAGCTCCTAAAACAAGAATTTTCATAATTTTGTTTTTAACTCCACTTATAAAAACAATGAATTAATAGTATATTGTTATTAAATGTAAATAACGTAATGCTAAAAGGCACGTGTGTCAGTTAAAGATAACGCAATAGTTTATTTAGTCTTTTTTATATTACGAGGTTCATGATATGGACACTATGATTACTTTCTAGATGTAATTGTTATCCAGGGTATAAGAGATATGAGTGGATTAATAGATTTAGAGGTTTTTAGAGACTTTGTTTCAGACGCAAATACCTGGATTGCGGCTGAAATACTTACTAGGGCAGCTCTTTGGCAGGCTGGAGTAATTTTAATATCACTATGCATTGCTACAATTTTAACTCCACCATGTCGCAGTTGGTTAAAACGTTTATCTGTAGATGTAAGAGACGATTCTAAACTACGTATTGTTTGCTCAACATTTATGTCCGTTATTACACCAACTATTTGGGTTTTACTTTTATGGGCAGCCGTAGAAGTTGCTGATACTGCTTATTGGCCTAATAAATTAATTTCAATCGTAGTAAGTACGGTTAACGCATTAATAATAATTGTGTTTGTATCAAAATTTGTAAATATAAAAGCTTACGTAAAATTATTTGCTGTTATTGTAGCTTTGATAGCAATACTTAACATATTTGAGATTTTGCAACCGGCACTAAATTTGCTTGACGGGATCTCTATACAAATTGGCGAAGTGAGATTGACTGTTCTGTCAGTCTCTAAAGGTTTATTTTACCTGATTATATTGCTTTGGCTTGCTAATGTATCTTCGAGAATTATTGAACGAAAAATAAAATCGCTGCCAAGTCTTACGCCATCAGTTCAAGTTCTTTCAACTAAAATTATCAAAATTTTCTTAATAATAGTTGCTGGTATGGTTGCAATAAATGCTGTGGGGATCGATTTAACAGCCTTTGCAGTTTTTGGAGGAGCGCTAGGAGTTGGCATTGGTTTTGGCCTACAAAAAATAGTAGCTAATTTTGTTAGCGGCATAATTTTATTGCTTGATAAGTCCATTAAACCTGGAGATACTATAGGTGTGTCTGGTACCTATGGCTGGATCCAATCTCTCGGTGCTCGTTATGTGTCTGTAGTCACTCGAGATGGAATTGAACATTTGATTCCAAATGAAGAACTAATAACCACAAGAGTTGAAAACTGGTCGTTCAGCAATCTCCGAATTAGGCAGAAAATACCTATTGGAGTATCTTATTCATCTGATGTCCGTGAGGCTATTAATATTTGTTCAGAAGCAGCCTTGGGGAATCAACGCGTACTGAATTCACCAAGTCCAATCTGTTTGTTAAAGGGATTTGGTGATAATTCTGTTGATTTAGAAGTTCGTTTTTGGGTGGTCGATCCACAAAATGGTTTAACTAATGTTAAAAGTGAAATTCTCCTAGAGATATGGGACCGCTTTAATGAAAATGGTATAGAAATTCCTTTCCCGCAGCGCGATATACATGTAAAGACGATTGCCCCAGATATACAGAAAACTGAAATAAAATTATAAATAAATATTTACATTAAGTCTTAGTAATATAGTTATTTAACTCAAAAGAATTTTTATTTTTTTATTTAATCTTCCGTCAATAAGGGCTAATCCAATTGCAATAAAAAGCATTCCCAAAATATTTTGGAAAGATATAGATTCATCCAGAACCATAATGCCTAGAAAGATAGCCGTAATTGGAACTAGAAAATTTACTAGCATTAAATTCGTTGCCCCAGCTGTTGCAAGAATTCGAAAATATAAAAGATAAGCTATAGCAGTGGAAAATACACCTAAACTAGTTATAGCCGCCCAAGAAATACTACTTGGAGGTGAATAAAGCCAGGGTTGTTCAATTAAAATAATGGTAGGAAATAATATAATAGTTGAGGCAGTTACTTGTCCTGTAGCTATAACTAAAGGCGGTATTTTTTGTTTTGAATAACGTCGACCATAAATACTCGCCAGTGCATAAAGTATAGCAGATAATATTATAGCTAACTGTCCCAGAAAATTCTTTCCGATACCACCTAATAGATCTGGGCCGAGTAGGACTATTACACCTAAAAACCCCATTGAAACTCCGACTAATCGATTAGTTGTTATTTTTTCATCGGTTGTAAAGAAATGTGCACCAATAACAGTAATTAATGGAGTTGTGGCAATTAATATTGATGCTAAACCACTTGAAATATGTGACTGACCCCATGCAATAAGTGAGAAGGGGATAGCGCTATTGATAGTACCCATTATAAAAAAAGAGGTCCAAATACTAGCTTTCTTAGGTATTTGTATAGGAGATATGATTATTACCAACCAAAGTATGCAGCTAGCAATAGATACCCTCAAAAACGCAATTGTGAATGGCTGAAAATCTTCTACAGCAATACCCACAAATAAGAATGATCCACCCCAAAATATAGATAGTATAATTAATAAACCCCATTGGAATGGGTTCATTGATTTTATTTGGCCGCTGGTCATAAAATACTATCCTATTAGAATTATGTTAATCAATTAATTTAGACAGAAGATATTATTTAACTGGTAAATATTTTAATTTTAGATGAAGTTATAAATTTTACCAAAGCCTGTTGTGGAAAATATAGATAGTGGTGCTGTTTTAATTAAAGGTAATTTGTGAGTAATTAGTCCAATATAAATGTATAGTAATAATTTTATAAGAAAGCGACGGATATGAAAGAACCGTTAAATAGAAGCGAGATTATTCGATTGTTGAAAAACTTAGGCAGTGATCAAGATGATGCTGTCTTATCCGCTGCCCGAGATTTAAATCAACAAATTACCGCCTCTGGTCTTGATTGGGGTGAGCTATTGATCCCTGAAGAAGGGCAAAGCTCAGATGTTAGTGAGGTTAAAGAAGAAAAAGATAGTAGTGATAATGATGTTGCAGATGATGTTGTAGATGATGTTGTAGATGATGTTGTAGATGATGTTGTAGATGATGTTGTAGATGATGTTGTAGATGATGTTGTAGATGATGTTGTAGATGATGTTGTAGATGATGTTGTAGATGATGTTGTAGATGATGTTGATTTTACATTATCATTAATCGAAAAAATTCTCTCTAATTCTGATCGTTCCGATGCACTCCGGGAGGAGTTGGAAGATTATAAAAATGATATATCTAACGGCGATTTTACTGATGACGATCACAAATATGTCCGAGCACTGTTTGACAGATTATCTAAGTAAACATTAAAGAGCTACTCTATCAATTAATTGCGTCTAAAAAACCACTCTTATTTATTTTTATTAAAAAAAACTAAAGATATATTATTAAAAATAGTTAAAGTTCAGATGATTCTTCGTCTTCTTTAGCTATATCTTGTTTGTCTGATTCAACGTTTTGTGCTTGTTTGGCCTCCGCTTTAGCAGCCTTTTTTTCTGCTTTACGCCTTTCTCGGTCCAGCTTTTCAAATCTATAATTTGTTTTGCGCGCCATTTTAATCCCTTTGTTTTCTACATATTGGGCACAAAATTAGCCTTTATGAGCCCAATACAGTCGATTTACTACTTTGTTCAGAGATACAAACGAAAATTTATTCAGAAACATACCGATAAGACAAAGTTAATTATAATGCCGATTAGAAATCGGGATTAGCTATATTACATAAACAATTATAATGCTGCTCCATTCACTACACTAATAATTTTAGTTTGCAGGTGGGTCGCATGACTCCGTATCCATTTCTGCTGGTACAGAAAACTCTAACAGTTCAAAAGCGTCTGAGGTTCGTATTTCATTATGTGGCAAAAACCCCGGTATATAAACAGAGTCTCCTTCCTCTAAATGAATTGTCTCCCCATCAGAAAATTGTAGTTCTAACCAACCTTCAATCATATAAACAAACTGACCTTCACATTTGTGGTAGTGCCAGCCAGTGGGTTTTGATAATCCATTTGTTGCAGATGTTTTTTGTACACGCATTTTTCCCTTGCTACCATCCGTAACGCCAAGGTCGACGTATTCAAAAAAAGATCTACGACCTTTAACTATATTAGGTGCTGATTTTCGTGCTACAGCATATGTTTGTTTTTCATCTTCTTCGGCTACCATAGCTACTTGACTATTCATATTAGTCCTCCTGGATGAATGGGCTGGTATAATTTATACTACTTATGGTAATGATCAGTTTGCTTGGCGGCAAGGGTGTAGTGTTATTTAGTAAAAGATAATATAAAATCAAAGCTATAATTATTTATATTAAAGTGATGATACATTATGAATGAATCGATTAATTTAGAACGTAAGAGTTATGATGAAAGCGTCCGTGGTGCTCCTCACATGGAACTCCCAGTGCTGGACTTGTCGCTCCTAGATTCACCAGATCACAGTAGTATTGAAAACCTAGCAATAAGCCTGCGGGAGATAATTAGTAAAATTGGTTTTTTATGTATTGTAAACCATAAAATACCGGAAAGCATTATCACCCAAATGATAGACTGCTCTAAGAATTTCTTTTTGTTACCCAAAGAGGAAAAAGAGTCTCTTGCCATCAATCGGCATGAACGTGGTTATACCGCAATAAACACAGAAGTTGTAGAAGATAGTGCAATAGGTGATGGGTCGAGAAAAGACCTCAATGAGTCTTTTAATTTTGGCGTAGAGTATTCACCAGATGACCCTAAAGTAGTATCTGGTAAGCGAATGTATGGAGCGAATGTTTGGCCGAAATCTATGCCTGAATTCTCTTCGGTTTCTAAAAGTTATATGTTTGAAATGGAAAACCTTAGTAAAAGTCTTTTACCAGTTTGGGCTATGGCGTTAGGGCTGAGGCCTAACTATTTTGATCATTTTTTTGATAGTGCGCATTCCTACGTTCGCACTATACGGTATCCGTCAAAGCCGCGGTTGGAAAAAGAAGAATTAGGAATACGTTCTCACTCAGATACGTCATTTGTAACATTATTGCCTCCTGAAAATGAACCTGGACTACAAGTGATGGACGCAAATGGAGCCTGGATTTGGCCTGATTGTCCTCCAGGCGGGATAATTGTTAATTTTGGAATGTACCTTGAACGACTATCAAATGGAGTTGTGCGCGCTACACCGCACAGAGTTATACCGCCTGTGTCTGGTATTCGTTACTCTATGCCATTTTTTATGTGTCCAAATCTAGAAGCCGTAATCGACTGTTTACCAACCTGTTTTAGTTCAACAAACCCTCCACGCTACCAACCGGAATCTTTTTGGAGTTTTCATACAAATCATATGTCTAAAATTTATCCTCATTTTGCCGCAAAAAAAGGTGAGTTATAGACTAAGGCAGAGGTAGCTCTCCTTTTTCTCTAAGAGCTCGCTCATAGACAGGGATATCTGTACTTGGCTGCTTACAGTCAGCTTGACCAAACATGTCTGAAATCCAACCTCGATGATAACTGCTATGAGTTACTAAATGAGTGAGACACATTGCACGAGATAGTGCCCCTTTGTTGCCACCAATAAGTTCATAATGAATGATCTTTGTGAGGTCTAATTCATCAATATTTTTTACGTATTCTATTAATTTAAGGTCTATTTTCTTCCTTGCATTCCATAGTTCTTCAAAAGTTTTGTATTTTACTTCTCTCAGCTCGGCAATATTATGCGTCTTCTGCTGCATATGAGCTATCCAGATAAGGTCAACATTAATTAGGTGATGAAGGCTAACAAATATAGATTGAAGAGGTGTTTTTCTAACCTTATATATTTCATCCTCCGGTATAGCAGCTACCATCCGGTAAGTTTCAGTATTTGCCCAAGAGTTATACTCAAAAAGTGTTAACATATAGTTCTTATCTTCCATAACAACTCCTTTTGAATAGTTATAAATAGTTATATGATTTGTTCATATTCGAATAATCGAGCTTTATATATCTGTATATATTGTTATTCTCGTCTTAGAGATAGATTATACATAAAAAGAGATTTTATATTATGCCAAGTTTTGATGTTGTATCACGTACAGAAATTTCCGAAGTTGATAACGCAATACAAGGGGCGCTTCGTGAAATTGCAACGCGTTACGACTTTAAAGACAGTAAATGTAGGATAGAACGTGATGAAGAGAAATTATTGTTAACTGCTGATGATGATTTAAAATTACGTCAAGTGCAAGAGTTGTTGCGCGGTTATTTGGCAAAGCGTAAGGTAGAGGCCGGAGCATTTAACTTTGGAAAACCTGAGCTAGCATCGGGTAATACTGTTCGTCAATCAGTTGTTATCAGGCAAGGTATAGATCGCGATACTGCACAAAAAATTACAAAAGCAATAAAAACATCAAAGATGAAAACGCAGATTGCAATACAAGGAGATGAATTAAGGGTGTCTGGAAAGAAGAGAGACCAACTTCAAGATACCATAGCCCTGATTAGAGAATTAAAAATAGAACTTCCTCTACAGTTTGTAAATTTTAGAGAGTAGTAATTTTTTATTTTAATTTTCAGTAAACTCTAACGATCCGGTGACAAACAATTCTTCAATATTGGGTGTTTTGCTAATTAGTTTTTGTTCTAACAAATAGCTTAATAGTGTATTAACAATCTCGACGTTTTTATCTGTAAGACCAAAAGTCATACAGTCATTGCTAGTAGAATCGCCCCATGGATTTTGCATTCCTTCTTTTTTGTAAAATTTTTCCTTACTATAACTAAAGGCGTTAAAAAGCGTCAAAGGAAGTGAGGGGTGTTTTGTGAGTACGTCTTTATGAATTACTACAGTGTGATTTAAGGGATAAATTCCTGTTTGTTGAAAATAATTACGTTCTTCACTCTCCGTATCTGGGAAGATTGGTCGAAGCTTTCTTTCTTCTTCTGGGTTTTGTTCGTCTTTAGTTATAGGAGAGAGAAAGGCATCAATTACGCCTTCTACGACCAACTGCTCTAAATCACCCTCTATAATTTCAACAAAAGCTTCTTCGGGAGGAGTAAAGCGCTGATTTGATCCAGTTACCCATTTAAGGTCGGACCAGTGTAAATCATACTGATCAATCATGGTGCCTCGCCACCATACGCCAGCCGTTTGACTAAACTCTCGGGCACCGATGGTTTTACCGACTAAGTTTGATGGATGTATAAGTTCGCTATCTTTACGTACATATAAAGATCCATGTCTAAAATCACGATTAAGAAAGATTGGAATTGCGGTCATCCAATCGACACCTCGATCTTTCATCATAGAATAGTTTGCTAAAGAAAATTCGTTAACCTCGAAGGGTTTATTTTCAAGTACGGCTTTAAATGCCTCAACTCCTGAAACCGGATTATAATTTAATTTTAAATTATCTCGAATTCCTTCTACATGGCGAAAAAAAGGGTAATTGTTGCCAACAACTTCAATTGTATTTTTGCTGGAATCATCAAGCATATAAATATCTCTTAGTTTTTTTAGGTTGATCAGATTTTACTATTTATTATTAGTGACCATGTGTTTGTAAATGATTTGTTTGGTAATCTCTCTGCTTATTTTTGTTTAGGTAAATAATAATTTGTTGTCAGAGTGCAAAATATATGGAAAAGGAGAGAAGTGGTGCCGCAGAGACGATTTGAACGCCTGACCTGATGCTTACAAGGCAACTGCTCTACCAACTGAGCTACTGCGGCATTTTATTGACCTTCTATTACTTAAACCGGAATTTATCAAATTTATATTTTAAAATAAGCTATTTATGAAATTTCGTATAATGCTATTGCAGCAGCATTAGATACATTCAAACTTTTCAATGGACCAGACAAAGGTATGCACGCTAAAGTATCGCACGCGTCGCGAGTAAGCCTTCTCAGACCATGTCCCTCTGCTCCTAATACTATCGCTTTAGGTCCTGATATTTTAATTTTATCTAATCTTTCTGAGGCTTCACTATCGAGACCAATGCACCAAATATTTGATTGTTTTAGTGTTGATAGGGCTCGTGCTAAATTTGTAATTCGTACTATAGGGCAGTGCTCAAGTCCTCCAGATGCTGATTTAGCTAGTACTCCAGTAATTTGTGGTGTGTGTCGGTCTTGAACAATTATAGCGTCTGCCTTAAAGCCTGCGGCCGTACGGATAATAGCACCTATATTATGAGGGTCGGTAACTTGATCCAAAACAATAACGCTTCCTTTATTTTTTTTGGACAATATATCACACACGTCCTCCAGTTTTATAGTATTCAATCCTTTAGCTAACACGGCTATTCCTTGGTGTATTGCACCTTCTGGAAGGATGTCATCAATAGTGTTTCGGGGTACCATTTCTAATTTCACTTCAGGTAATAATTTTATATTACTATTTACACGTTTAGCTAATGAAGTATCACAGGTTAAAATTCGAGAGTAACGGCGTGATGGATTCTCTAATAGAGCTATTACGGTATGAGTTCCATATAGCCATGAGAATGTTTCTTTATTGCCAGAAATATTGTTTTTTTTATTTCTTTGTCTAGTATGTTTATGTAGTTCGGTCTTGCGGCGCGACATGTTGGACCCTATTATATTTAAGTTAAAGCCTGTAAAAGTCTTAATATTATTGTACTTTGGGCTAACAAATACGTAAATGTATACAATTTAGTGCTTTTTGCGGTTGACAGGCGTTAAGAAATCCACATATTTCGCGGCTCGGCGTTGGCCATGAGCTTGCGGCGCGTTAGCTGCTGGTAAAAACGTTTTCAATCGGAGGGGTGCCTGAGTGGTTAAAAGGGGCGGACTGTAAATCCGTTGACTATGTCTACGTTGGTTCGAATCCAACCCCCTCCACCAGTTAATGTACTTGTTATGCGTGGTTAAGAAATTGGTTTAGAACGTTAAGAAATAAAGTTAGGTATGTATATTTAGTATAAAAGTTTTATTAAGATGGGGTACTAAGGCGACTGTCTACATAATTGATAACACGTATATGCGGGTGTAGCTCAATGGTAGAGCAGAAGCCTTCCAAGCTTACGACGGGGGTTCGATTCCCCTCACCCGCTCCAAATGAAAATTGGGATATGGGTATTTTAGGTGTTAGAGTCGACTGGAGATTATAATTGAGGGCTAGCAAGTCTAGCTGTAACATGACGCAAATTATGGAATAAGTGATGTCGAAGGAAAAATTTGAACGTACAAAGCCACATTGTAACATAGGCACTATAGGCCATGTTGATCATGGGAAGACTACGTTGACAGCTGCGATAACAAAGACGTTAGCTGAAACAGGTGGTGCC
>Ga0209402_10003658_pt1 | contig 14578 bp, 14 predicted proteins | sample ArcticOcean_MG_C_3_FD_187437 | JGI IMG/M metagenome (GOLD analysis project Ga0209402, IMG submission 187437) | Marine microbial communities from western Arctic Ocean - ArcticOcean_MG_CB8_126 (SPAdes) (version 2) | ecosystem: Environmental > Aquatic > Marine > Oceanic | place: Arctic Ocean... | reverse complement strand
AAATGCCCCATTAAACCCGTATAAACTAAACCAACAAAAGGTATGGCTATATTTGAAAAAAAAATAGGAATGGACAGTTTAAATAAATAAGACTTAGAAACATTTACAGGATTGCTCATTTTAGGTTATGGAATATTTTATTCTTTAATTCTTTACAATTAAATAATATAAATAATCATTAATGTCTTTTGAACAGCCTATTATTTTTCTTCAAATCGTATTTATCGACATAGTGATGGCAGCAGATAACGCTATCATCATTGGATTGATAGCTGCAAACTTTGCGCCTAATAACAGAAAAAAAATAATAGCATTTGGTGTTGCTGCGGCTTTCATTTTTAGAATAGCTTTTGCGCTAAGTGCAACTTATTTATTAATGTATTGGTATCTTAAAATTATAGGAGGTATTTTATTAATTTGGATAATTTATAATTTACGTCAACATCTGTTTGAACCTAAAAAAGTAAGATCACCCAGTTTAAAATCTAAAGAAGTAACTTCATTTAGTTCTGGCGTCTATCAAGTTCTTATTGCGGATATTACTTTAAGTTTAGATAATGTTTTGGGTGTAGCTGGTGCTGCTAAACAACACTACTACTTGTTATTTTTTGGTTTGTTGCTTTCTGTAATTTTAATTGGAACACTAGCTTCTTACTTTGCTAAATATATACAAGAAAATAAATGGTTAGGATGGGTGGGTATCATTATAGTCTTTATAGTAGCGATGCAGCTTATTATAGAAGGTTTACACGATCCTGAAGCTAGAATACTTCAATCTTTATTTGGTATATGAACAATTTCTGAATCGTAGATAGCGGTGTAGCTGGTTCAACTATTGCTAATTTATTATCTAAAAAATACTCAGTAGAAATCTTTGACAAAGCAAGAGGTTCAGGTGGCAGGGCTTCTAATAGAAGATATAAAGATAATTCAAGCTTCGATCACGAGCTTCAATATTTAGCTCCTAAATGGAATGAATTTAAAAAATTTATTGTTACGTATAAAAAAAACCCACTTAAAATTATTTAAGTGGGTTTAATTTTTTAAATTTTAATTAATTAAAATTTGTATCCTATTGCGATCTTACCGTAATTTACTTTAGGCGTTAAAGTACCTGACTCATCTGTTCCTAAAGTATTTCCTAAACCAGTGAAAGTCAGTTTATCGTATTCAGTTATACCTGCTTCAGATCTGATGTATAGATTTTGGCCCCAAGACATAATAGAACCAACAGCTACTGTTTGTCCGTCCATGCTAGTTGGTTTATTAACATCTCCAACTACTTTTAGATCACTTTTATTCCAACCGTATTTAAAATAAAGTGAAGCATCATCAGTAATATTATACATAGGAGCTAAGTAATATTCTCGTGAACTTTCTATTTCTATTGAAGCATCTACACTGTCTGTACTATTAGTAGATATTTTCGCATCACCAGGAGTCAACATGTAACCAAGATCTAATCCTACTTTGTTAGATCTAGGTGTTATGTAACCTAGTCCATAAGAAGCAATTACAGCTGTTTTACCTACTGAACCCGTTGTAACTTCACTGTTATCATCGTTCGTGCTGGCTTTGGCTTCAACACCTACTGCTGAAGTTCCCACTTCTAAATAAACGCCATTTAGAGAGGCCGCATTTAGCACAGAAGTTAAACCTAAAAAAGTAACTGCTGTTTGGAGTATTATTTTTATATTTTTCATAATTTTTATAATTTATTTTTGTTATTTATATATACGTAACATGTCTTTTTTATCTAAAAGTTACTCACTTTAAAAGATAAAAATTTCCTGGAATTATATATAACTACCTTTAAATGTCTTAAAATAGACAATATATGTGACATTTATATTACTAATTTAAATAAAATATGTATTTTAGAAGCAGATAAATAAATATTTTTTGAGATTAAAGAACGATTCTTGGTAAAAGAAGGAGTCAAATACTAAGAACTCTAAATTTAAGTAGAATTTATAAAAATAAGCGATTCTTTAAGCTATTTGTTTAATTCGCCAATTGTTGATTTAATTTTTTTTCTGAAAAAGAAAGGAAGAATAAAACCAATAAAAGTAATGCTCCATATGACTATTGATACATTTGAAGATCCTGAATGGACTAAAAAATACCTGAATCTATTTGCTTTTTAACTTTATTGCCTTTTTTTACTTCAATGTTTAATTTTTGAAGATCTTTAGAACTTGATTTTTTCAAATTTTGAATATTTTTTAAAAACCTTTTAGATTCACTAATTGTAATAATGCCATCAGTCAAAGATTTAAATTTTTCTATATAATTAGATCTAGTAAATGGTCTTCTGCCATTAGGATGTGCATCAGCAATACCTAATTCATCAGATACTATGCTTCCGTCGTTCATAGTGATTATAACTTTACCGCCAAAACACTTTTGTTTTGGGTCGGGATGATGGTATTTTTTAGTCCATTCAGGATCTTCAAATGTTTTAATTTTTTTCCATAACTCTACAGTATTTTTTCTTTTAGCTCTTTCAGGTGTATAAGATTTAACATGATGCCAAGTCCCATCCTCTAAGGCGACTGCAAAAATATACATAATTGAATGATCTAACGTTTCTCTACTGGCTTTAGGATCCATTTTTTGTGGATCGTTAGCGCCTGTACCGATCACATTATGCGTATGATGACTTGTATAAATTTCAACTTTTTTAATTTTTTCAGTATTGCCAACTCTTTTTTTTAAGTTTCGTGCAAGATCAATAAAGGCCTGTGCTTGATATTCAGCAGAATATTCCTTTGTGTAAGTTTCAAGAATAGCTTTCTTAGTCTCGTTTCTTTCAGGTAGTGGCACATTATATTCAGCATTTTTTCCTCCAAGAACATAAGCGATCACACTATCTTCACCTTCATAAATGGGACTGGGTGCGCCTTCGCCTCTCATGCATCGATCTACTGCTTCAATGGCTAACTTACCAGCATGCGCGGGAGCAAAAGCTTTCCAACTTGAAATTTCACCTTTTCGCGATTGTCTTGTTGAAATTGTAGTATGCAAAGCTTGCTGAATAGATTGATAAACTACATCTGTTGTTAAATTTAACATTGTACCAATACCAGCTGCAACACTTGGACCAAGATGTGCAATGTGATCTATTTTATGTTCATGTAAACAAATTGATTTAACTAAATTAACTTGAACTTCGTAGCCAGTAATAATACCACGAATTAAATTGCTTCCATTGCATTTCATTTGTTGAGCAACAGCTAAAATCGGTGGAATATTATCTCCTGGATGAGAGTAGTCTGCGGCAAGAAAAGTATCGTGAAAATCTAACTCACGTACTGCTGTTCCGTTAGCCCATGCAGCCCACTCGCAATGAAATTTTTGTTTACTGTCTAAACCAAAAATAGTTGCACCATTTTTTCTTGGATGCGCTAAAGCCATTTCTCTAGCAGAGACAACTGGTTTTCTATAAAATGAAGCAATCGCAACAGATGTGTTGTCGATTATTCTATTAATCACCATATCAGCTGCATCTCCATTTGATTTAGATTTGTCTGTTGCTATTTCAGCAATTTGCCAAGCTAATTGATCTTGCTTTTTTAAATTAGCAGAAGATGGATGAACTTTTACTTTAATTTCTCTCAAGGGGTTAAGCTAACATGTTTCGAAGCACAAACTGAAGTATGCCTCCGTGTTTATAATATTCAACTTCATTTTCAGTATCTATTCTACATAACAATTGAATTTTTTTAATTGTACCATCAGTATATTTAATTTCGCATTTGACTTCTTGTCTTGGCTCAACGCCTTTTTCAATATTAATAAAGGTAAAAAGTTCCGAACCTTTAATATTTAATTTTTTACGATCAAATCCTTCTTTAAATTGAAAAGGAAGAATGCCCATGCCAACTAAATTTGATCTATGAATTCTCTCAAAACTCTCAGCTATAACTGCTTTAACACCTAAAAGTTTTGTGCCTTTTGCCGCCCAATCTCTTGATGAACCTGTGCCATATTCTTTGCCGGCAACAACCACTAAATCATTTCCTCTTTTTTTATATTCCATTGCTGCTTCGTAAACACTCATAACTTTATTATCTGGAAATAAGGTTGTGACACCACCTTCAGTTCCTGGCGACATTTCGTTTCTTATTCTAATATTGCCAAAAGTTCCTCTCATCATCACTTCGTGATTTCCTCTTCTTGCGCCATAAGAATTAAAATCTTTTTGCTGAACCTGGTGGTTCATAAAATAATCTCCTGTCGGACTATCTTTTTTAATAGAACCAGCTGGTGAAATATGATCAGTTGTTACTGAATCTGCTAAAAGCAATAATAGTCTTGCATCTTTAATAGCAAAAAACCCTTCGGGCTTATCTGATAGATCGTCAAAAAAAGGAGGTCTTTTTACATAAGTAGAAGCATCGTCCCAATTATAAATACTGCTATCAACCGTTTTAATTGAGTTCCACTCTTTAGATCCTTCTGAAACATTTGAGTATCGATTAATAAACATGTCTGCATTAATTGAGGTTAAAATTAAATCTTCTATCTCTTTATTAGTTGGCCAAATATCTTTTAAATAGACGTCTTTGCCTGTTTGGTCTTTACCTAAAGGAGTTTTGTATAAATCAAAATTCATTGTACCCGCTAAAGCATAAGCAACAACCAATGGAGGTGAAGCTAGGTAGTTTGCTTTAACATCTGGATTTATTCTACCTTCAAAATTTCTATTGCCTGATAAAACTGAAACCGCATAAAGATTTTGTTTTTGAATAACATCAGAAATATTTTTATTTAAAGGACCAGAATTTCCAATACAAGTTGTGCAACCATAGCCAACAAGATTAAAACCTAATTGATCTAAATATTTATTTAATCCTGCTTTTTCTAGATAGTCAGTTACGACTTGTGAGCCTGGTGCTAATGAAGTTTTAACCCAAGGTTTTACTTTTAATCCTTTTTCAATGGCTTTTTTGGCAACTAACCCTGCTCCAATTAAGACGCTTGGATTAGAGGTGTTTGTGCAAGAAGTAATTGCAGCTATGACAATATCGCCATCTTTTATGTTAAAATTAGTTCCTTCAACTTTAGCTTCGACTGACTTTTCTCTTTTTGTATTTTCTTTAAATGCTTTTGCAAAAGCCGTTGATGCCTCGGTTAATAAAACTTTATCTTGCGGTCTTTTTGGTCCTGAAATACTTGGTACAACTGAATTTAAATCTAAAGATAAAGTGTCTGTGAAAACCATATCATCACTTGACCAGAATCCTTGCGCTTTAGAATAGGTTTCAACTAAATCAATTGTTTTTTGATCTCTGCCTGAAAATTTTAAATATTTTAATGTTTCTTCATCAACTGGAAAGAAGCCACATGTTGCTCCATATTCAGGGGCCATATTTGCAATTGTTGCTCTGTCCGCTAATGTTAAATTTTTTAAACCAGAGCCATAAAACTCGACAAATTTTCCAACCACACCTTTTTGTCTTAACATTTGTGTAACGGTTAAAACTAAATCTGTTGCTGTTGTGCCTTCAGTTAGTTTTCCTTTGAATTCAAAACCAACTACTTCAGGAATTAACATAGATATAGGTTGACCTAACATAGCGGCTTCCGCTTCGATGCCTCCTACTCCCCAACCCAAAACTGATAATCCATTGACCATAGTTGTATGGCTATCTGTGCCAACTAAAGTATCAGGATAAGCATAAGTGTCTCCATCATTATTTGATGACCACACGACTTTAGATAAATATTCTAAATTAACTTGGTGACAAATTCCTGTGCCTGGAGGAACTACTCTAAAATTATTAAAAGCTTTTTGGCCCCACTTTAAAAAAGAATATCGCTCACCATTTCTTAAAAATTCTTGAGCCACGTTTTTAGAAAAAGAATCTTTAGTTGCATATTTATCAACCATTACCGAGTGATCAATAACAAGATCTACGGTAGATAAAGGATTGATTTTTTTCGGATCTTTTTTTTTAGCTTGCACTGCATCTCGCATAGCTGCTAAATCTGCTATGGCTGGAATGCCAGTATAATCTTGCATTAATACTCGTGCTGGCCTGTAAGCTATTTCTGTATTTGAACTTTTAGACTTTAACCATTCTTTTAAAGCAAGTATTTGTTTTTTACCTACAGTTAAATCATCTTCATGTCTTAATAGGTTTTCTAGCAAAACTTTAAGAGACTTTGGAAGTTTTGAAATACCTTCAAGTCCATTTTGTTCAGCTTTTTTTAAATTAAATATTTTATAAGTTTTTGAAGAAACTTTGATTTCGTCTAGTGATTGAAATGAGTTTTTGCTCTTTTTTACCATAGGCTATACATAAAACAAAATGACACAAACAATAAGTAAAAAAGACATTAAGTAATTAAAAATCTTTATAAATTTTTCATTTGTGGCAATTTTTTTCAGGTATTTTCCAATCAACACCCAAAAAGATACACTAGTTATGGCTATAACAAACATTGTAGCAGTAACCCATGTTGCGTCTCTTAAATAATTGTTATTAGGGTCAAGAAATGTTGAAACAATCAACATGGCAGTTAATACCCCTTGAGGATTAACAATCTGCAAAAGCAAGGTATCAATAAAAGTAATTGGAGCCTTAGCTGCTTTAGTTTTTTCCATTTTTGTAAACGTAATTTTGTAAGCAAGGTAAATTATAAAAATAGTTCCAATAATTTTAATTATCTTTTGTAAAATAGGAAATTGTTGAAATACAAAAATTAAACCAGATTCAAATAAGATTAAAATAACAGTCCAACCAAAACCAACTCCTAAAATTAAAGGTATTGTTTTTGTAAATCCAAAATTAAATCCTGAATGCGAAGCAATAATATTATTAGGACCGGGTATATAAGCAGCAGCAATACCAAAGAGAATTAGAGTAATTAATTCAGGGTACATGATTTAAGCAATGTCTAAACCATTTACTGTTTTTTGTGAAGGATGTAATAAAACGACTTTGCCATCCTTTTCGATAGCGCCTAAAATTAAAACTTCAGAGACTACACCTGCAATATTTTTAGCTGGAAAATTACAAACTCCGATAACTTGTTTTCCTACTAAACTTTCTTCGTTGTAGTAATCAGTTATTTGAGCGGAAGATTGTTTAATACCTATCTCTGAACCAAAATCAACTTTTAAAACTAAAGATGGTTTTCTAGCTTTTTCATTTTTTTTTACTTCTATGACGGTGCCTAATTTAATATTAACTTTTTTAAAATCTTCATAAGTTATTTCCATATTTACTCCTTTCAAAAAAAAGGGGGCTTTCGCCCCCTTTTAAATTTTTATTATTTTATAAATTATAAAGGTGCGTACTTACCTTTTGAAAATTTATAAAAAATATAAAGCGGATCTTTTTTAGTTGCAATGACATCACCCTTTTTATCAAACTTGATTGTACCTAAAACAGTATCAAATGAAGTTGATCTCATTACATTAATTAAATCTTTGCTTTTTACAGATTTAGCTTTTGTAGCTGCTTGTTCAAAAACTTGAAGTGCTGCATAAGAATACAATACGTATCCTTCTGGATTTAATCCAGCAGACTCAAACTTTTTAACAATTGCTCTAGCACTAGCTTTGCCTCTAGGATCTGGACCGAAAGTCATTAAAGTACCTTCGCCAGCATCACCAGCGATATTCCAATATTCTTGAGTAACTAAAGCATCTCCGCTAATAATTTGAACAGACATACCTTGGTCTTTCATTTGTCTAGCCATCAAACCAGCTTCAGCGTGATAACCTCCGATATAAAGAACATCAATTTTATTTAATTTTAATTTAGAAACTAAAGCAGAGTAATCTTTTTCACCTGCAGTGTAAGCTTCATACATTGTTTCTTTAAGGCCAGATGCATTCATATTTTTTTTCGTTTCATCTGCTAAACCTTTACCGTAAGCAGTTTTATCATGAATGACCGCAACCTTTTTTCCTTTGTATTTGTCAGCTATCCATTTTCCTGCAACTTCACCTTGTTGATCATCTCGACCACACACTCTGAATACGTTGTCGCCTTTAGCTTTGTCAGTAAAGTCTGGATTAGTTGAAGCTGGCGATACTTGTACTACACCTGCTTCTGAATAAACTTGAGAAGCTGGAATTGAAGATCCAGAACAGAAGTGACCTGCAACGAATACTGCTTTCATCCCTACAAGTTTGTTTGCAACTGCAACTGCTTGTTTAGGATCACATGCATCATCTGCGATTTCTAGTATAACTTTTTCTCCATTAATACCACCTTTAGCATTAATGTCTTTAGCCCACATCTCAGCTCCGTATTTTAATTGTTCTCCGAATACTGCTAAATCTCCAGTCATAGGTCCGGCAGAAGCAACAACGATATCTGCTTTAACTGTGTAAGATCCAAGCACCATAAAAGTAACTATCAAAGAGATAGTTTTTTTAAATTTACTTAACATATTTTTTTTCCTTGGTTTGTTAATTAACTAATGACTTATTTAACAACAGTACTTGAAAATTGTAAATAGTTTATATTGTAAGTTAATCCCATTTTAGGACTAGTTTTTTACTGCGCCTTCAAGATAGGCTGCTTTAACGTCCTGATTATTCAAAAGATCTTTACCGCTCCCTTGCATAGATACTTTTCCGTTCACAAGTACATAAGCTCTATCTGCAAGCTCAAGAGCTTTTTTTGCATTTTGTTCAACCAAAAATATTGTTACTTTTTTTTCTTTATTGATGTTCTTGATGGCAGCAAATATTTGATTAACTAATTTTGGTGCTATTCCAAGTGACGGTTCATCTAAAAGCAACATTTTAGGATTACTCATAAGCGCTCGACCAATGGCGAGCATTTGTTGTTCACCACCAGATAAAGTTCCGCCTCTTTGTTTTTTTCTATCATTTAAAATAGGAAATAATTCAAAAATACTTTTAACATCTTGATTGTAGTGTTTTCCCTTGTTGTAAGCATAAGATCCAATTCTTAAATTTTCTTCTACTGTAAGTTTTGAAAAGATACGTCTTCCTTCAGGCACTTGTGAGATACCAAGGTTTAAAATGTTATGTGGTTCTTCTTTTTCAATATTTTTTCCTTCAAACACTATAGAACCTGTTCTAGCTTTATTAATCCCGCTAATCGTCATTAGTAAAGTTGATTTACCAGCACCATTAGATCCAATTAAAGATACAATCTCTCCAGTATTAACTTTTATATCAACGCCTCTTAAAGCTTGGATTTTGTCGTAAAAAGTTTCTACGTTTTTTATTTCTAACATTACTCCTCTATTCCTAAATAAGCTTCTATAACTTCTTTATTTTTTGTTGTGGCTTCTGGTGTTCCTTCAAATATTTTTTTTCCATAATTTAAAACAACGACATGATCCGATATACCCATCACAACACTCATGTCATGTTCAATAAGTAAAATTCCTATCTTTTTTTCACTTTTAATAAGTTTTAAAAGTTTATTTAACTCCGCAGATTCTCGTGGATTTAAACCGGCTGCAGGTTCATCAAGACATAGGAGTTTGGGGTCAATGCACATTGCACGAATAATTTCTAACTTTCTTTGATCGCCGTAGGGTAAATCTCCGGCGTTATCGTCTGCTCTTGCAGTTAAACCAATAATATCAAGCCAGTACTTTGATTTTTCTACAGCTTGCTGCTCTTTATCTTTATAACGTTTTAAATTTAACAGACCAAAAATACTATAACCCGATGCTTTCATAAGCTCATTATGTTGAGCAACTAACAAATTTTCTAATACCGACATAGCAGGAAACAATCTTATATTTTGAAAAGTCCGTGCGACTTTAGCTTGTTGGGCAATCTTAAAATCTGTAAATTTATTTAACAATATAGTTTTATCTTCTTTGCGAAGCAGCATTTCTCCAACAGTTGGTTTGTAAAAACCGGTTAAACAATTAAAGACGGTAGTTTTACCAGCGCCATTTGGGCCTATTATAGAAGTAATTTCATTTTGATTGGCCTCAAAAGTTAAATTATCGATCGCTGTTAAACCACCAAATTTCATCGTTAAATTTTTAACTGACAATAATTTTTCGTTCATTTTTTAGTTCCATGCAAAGTTATGGTGGGCTGCCTATTTGCTAAAATACCTTTTGGTTTAAAAAGCATGATCAATACCATGGCTAAACCAAAAGCTATCATTCGAAATTGTTCTAATTCTCTAAAGACTTCTGTAAATCCAATTAAAAAAACAGCTGCTAAAACTACACCCGTTTGTGAACCCATGCCGCCTAATACTACGATCGCAACAATAATTGCAGATTCTATAAACGTAAAACTTTCAGGACTTATAAAACCTTGTTTAGTTGCAAAAAAAGAACCTGCAAAGCCACCAAACATTGCGCCAATTGCAAATGCCGTAAGTTTAGTATTGGTTGGATTAACTCCTAAAGATTTACAGGCAATTTCATTTTCTCTTAAAGCTTCCCAAGCTCTTCCAACAGGCAATCTTCTTATTCTTAAAGTAAAATAATTTGTAACTAACGCTAAAACTAGAATGACATAATAAAGGAATATCATTTTATGAATGCTTGAAAATTCTAAATTAAAAAAAGTATGAAAAGCTTCTGTTCCTTCTTTAGGATTGTTTGTAAATTCTAAACCAAAAAAAGTAGGTCTAGGAATTCCGCTTATACCATCTGGTCCATTAGTTAAGTCGTACCAATTAATAAGTATAATTCTTACAATCTCTCCAAAGCCTAAAGTTACAATAGCTAAGTAATCTCCTCTTAATCTTAGAACTGGAAAGCCTAATAAAATTCCAAAAAAAGCTGCAAATATTCCTGCGAGCGGTAAACAAGCCCAAAACGACATACCAAACGTAGTTGAAATTAGTGCGAACGAATAAGCACCGACAGCATAAAAGGCTACATAACCAAGATCAAGTAAACCTGCTAAACCAACTACAATATTAAGACCCCAACCTAACATAATATAAGTTAAGACCATGATACCGATGTCTAAAATATATCGATCTGTAAATGGTAGAAATGGAAAGACCGTTGCAAACAAGATACCTGTAATTGCAAATTGTTTTCCCTTACCAGAAAAAAATTTAGAAAGATTTGAAGTAAAATCTGAGACAAAAATTATTTTTCTTTTTCTGCTTATGTTTAAATTAATTAAAAAACGTCCAACAGTACAAAGTATAACTAAGAGTGCTGTTAAGCCCCACTGAGGATCAATGTATAAACCTTCTTTTTGTATTTCCGTTCTAAGTCCAACGATTGGAAAAAATAAAGCTAAAGCAATAAGGCCTGTAAATAAACTATCTTTAATATTTTTTTTTAAATCCTCTGAAAACATATTAGCTTAAACCTTTTCGATATCTGGCTTGCCAAGCAAACCTGTGGGGAAAAATATTAAAGTAATGACCAAAATACTAAATGCAGCTACGTCTTTATATTCAACTGAAATATAACCAGACCACATAGTCTCAATAAGTCCTATAATTAAACCACCTAACATTGCTCCTGGTAATGAACCAATACCCCCAAGAACCGCAGCGGTGAATGCTTTAATGCCTGCTAGAAACCCAATATGAAAATCAATCACACCGTAATAAAGAACAAACATCATTCCAGCGACTGATGCTAAAGCAGATCCAAGAATAAAAGTTACTGAAATCGTTCGGTCAACATTAATACCAAGTAGTGCAGCCATTGTTTTATCCTGCTCGCATGCTCTTTGTGCTCTACCCAAATCAGTTTTAGTAATTAAATAAGTAAAGAGAACCATTAGAGCGAAGGTTAATAAAACCATGAAAATTTGTAAGTAACTAACAATCACAACAAATTCAGAATCTTTAAAAAATTCTAACCTACCAGTAATTAAAGGTTGTAAAGCTTTTGCTCTTGCTCCTTGTGCAACTTGCACAAAATTTTGTAGAACAATCGACATTCCTAATGCAGAAATCAATGGTGCCAATCTAAATGAACCTCTTAAAGGTTTGTAAGCTAATTTCTCAACTGTCCAGCCATAACAGGCAGTAAAAAACATTGAGATTAATAAAACTAATAATAAAACAATAGGAAGTGCAATTCCGGTTAGACCAAAAATTATAAAAGAGATTAATGCTATAAATGCACCGACCATGAAAATATCACCGTGGGCAAAATTAATCATGCCGATAATTCCATAAACCATAGTGTAACCTAAGGCGATTAATCCATAAATTGAACCAAGTGTGACGCCATTAACAGTTTGTTGGATAAAATATTCCATATTATTTTGCCTTACTTAATCTAGTGTGAATATTATTTAATGCCGTATTAAGTTTGCTATAAAATTTTCCTCTTTGTAATTCCCTTAAAGCCTGTTCATTGAGCCCTCTTGGTGTTTGAGATTCAGTTACTAACCTTCTAAATCCAGATAATTTTTTATTAACGGCATCTTGTGAAAGACCTAAGAATAACTCTGTGATGTAGTTAGTGGCTTTCGATTGCTCAACGCCTTTATGAACTAACCAATCAACACTAACTTTTAAAAGCTCATAGAATGGAGCCATTAAAGCAGAGGTTGACCAAAACTTATTGCAAATTTTTTCACTTTTCACTTCAATAACTACACCTAAATGACTAAAGAAACTTTTAGCAATTTTGTTAGGGGGGCAGACAATAATTGGACCTTTTTTAATTTCAATTGGAGGTAAAGGTATAGCTCTTACAATATTTTTGTTTTTCATTAATTTTTTCAAATTGGCAAGATTAATAGTTGAGATAAAACTAATAATTTTTTTACTTGGTAAAAATTTAAGTGTGCTTAAAATTTTTAAACCCACCGTTGGCGTTACTGCTAAAAAAATTAACCCTGAGTTATTAATAATCTCTTGATTGTCTTTTGCTATTTTTACAGATCTAAACTTTTTACTCAATCTATTTGCAATAGCTCTGTTTCTTGGTGAAATATAGATTTTTGTTATCTTTAATTTAGATTTAAAAATCCCATAAATAATAGATGATGTTATTTTTCCTGTGCCAATAAATCCAATGTGCATATGAAATAAGAGAATAACCAAGCTTACTTGTTTAATAAAGAAAATTAATTAGAAAAAAAAGTCCCACGCATTCTCAATAATTCTCTACTGAGTCCCGTATGTTCATTAAAAGGTTTTCTGCCATGCAGCCAAAAATAATTATTTGAAAAAATAGTTGAGCCTACCGGAAGTGGGAATATAACTTTATTTTTACTCTCTTCCAAACTATCGGATAATTTTTGTAAATATAGACCTTGTTCCATGTTTTTAGGTTCTGGAAACTGATCAATATAAGAGATAATAGGTTTGTCGTTTTTATCTTTGGTAAAGACAGGATGTTCAACTTTATATTCTATATTTTTACTTTTTGGAGAACTCCAAACAAAATTTTGTTGTCCTACAGGATCTTTGCTCATTTCTTCTAAATGTTCCCAATCGTCAAGATGCAAAATAATACTTTCTCCACCTGAAACATTTTGCTCTTCCATCTTAGTCATGATTAACCAATCTGTTTTCTCATTTACATACGTTCCGTCAGTGTGAAGATCTAAATTGGTGTAAGCTTTTCTTAAATAAGAGTCGCTAGTATCCTGATGTTTTACATAAAATCTTGCATAGTAGTTATCTGACATGGAATCAAAATTAGGATTACCTACTAAGTAAGCAAGTCCTGTTGAAAGCTTAACTAAAAAATCCTTATCAAATTTTTTATTATCAATTTTAGGCTCAATAACAACGGTTCCTGTTTTTCTGTCATTCAATATTTTAATTAATGCTTTACTTAACTTATTTTCAAAAACTTCATCTAAACTTTTAGCTAAGCTAAACCTTGAAAAAGGTTTGTATTCTAAAGATGTAATAGTGTGTTTTGTTAAAGGAAAAATAAGCTTGTCTAAATCACTTTCTTGAAATTTAATAACCTGTACTCTCTTAGAATTTTTATGATCAGTTACAGCAAAACTCATACTATTAAGTTTAGCTAAATATAGTGAAACTGTAAAATTTTTTTATAATTAATAACTAATAGTATTGGCCAAAAATGTTAATAGAATAAAGGATATTACTGTTGGAAGGACTAAGTTCTTCTTGCTTAATATAAAGACAGTTACGCTTATACCTACAACGATTAACCTTATTAGTAATGTCGCTTCTGATAAAGCGCCTGCTGGAAAAATAATCATTCTAGCAATCAAAGCTGCTAGAATCGAATAGGCAACATAATTGAACCAGTGAAATATTTTAGATTTTACATTTATATTTTCAGCGGTTAACGCACCTAGAAATCTAGATACAAAAGTAGCTACTGAAGTAATTACAATAATTAAAATTAAATTATTAGATAGTTCCATTTTTTTTAACCTTTATTAAAAATGCTAAACTACCACCAATAATTCCGCCTAGTAGTATAGACCACTCTGGTGAAATTAAATAAAATATGGGCCCAAGAATAATTCCACTGATAACCGCAATTCTAGTTTTAACATCGTTCATGGCACCAATCATCATGCAAAGAAAGTAAACGGGATTTACGATAGCAAGACCAATCATCATGTCTTGACTTAAATAATCTGAAAGTGAATAACCTAAAAAAGTTGAAAATACTGCCGCAGTAAGTGTGC
>Ga0209402_10003653_pt1 | contig 14606 bp, 12 predicted proteins | sample ArcticOcean_MG_C_3_FD_187437 | JGI IMG/M metagenome (GOLD analysis project Ga0209402, IMG submission 187437) | Marine microbial communities from western Arctic Ocean - ArcticOcean_MG_CB8_126 (SPAdes) (version 2) | ecosystem: Environmental > Aquatic > Marine > Oceanic | place: Arctic Ocean... | reverse complement strand
AAGTTTGGCAGAATGCTCGGGTGATTAAGGGCAACCCGGACAAGCCCCAGGGGCCACTGCGCCAGAGGGCTTTGGAACAGGGGAAGACGGTTTATATGGCCGTGCCCAGGCTGAAACAAGAGCGGTGCTTTGTGGAGTTGGACCCAGCCGTCATGCTCGGTTCACCAGCGGAAGCGTCAACTATTTCTGGTGCGTTTAAACACGGACGGTTGGTGGACGTGGCAGATATGAAGCCAGTTGACCTGGTGATCTCCGGCTCGGTGGCCGTTAACCGCATGGGCGTCAGGATTGGCAAGGGTGGTGGGTTTGCCGACTTAGAGTATGGGTTGGCAGTGGCTGCGGGCGTGGTACTGCCGGAAACACCGGTGATCGGCACCGTCCATTCCCTGCAAGTGTTGGAACAAGAATTGCCCTGGACTCACCACGACGTCTGCCTGGATTACATTGCCACGCCGGAAGAAATGATTGAATGCCACCCAACGATGCCCAGGCCTACGGGCATCTACTGGGAAGACCTTTCAGAGGCCAAGATAAGGCAGATACCAGCGTTGCAGAAGCTGCGGGCGGCGCTCTAACTCAGTATCTAAAACCTGTCTAGTTGCGCACCGCTCCCATATCCCAGTACCGAGAAGCCTTCAGGCAGGCTACCGCGTCCGGTGGCGGCGAGGACCAGCGCCGGAGCCGTGCCCCGGTGCAAGGCAATCTCTCCCAGTAACTGGATCGTCGCGGCCATGGCGCTTTCCGGCGGTTTGGCGTCAAGGCTGAGAGCTTTGGCCAAGTCCATGGTGTGGATGACCAGTTCAAAGGTGCGGGTTGGCAGATAGTCAATGAGACGCATACCACCCACTGGGGTGTTCATGATGTGATCGTCGGCCAACTCGGCAAGTTTACTTTTGACGTACATCTGGAAGCCGCGGACCATCATCTTTGGGTCGTCGATGATTTCCAGCCCGGCGGCCCGGCCCCGTTCGGCAACCATCTTGGGGTCGGCGATGGTCTCCAAGGCCCGGATGAAGTAGTCCACCGGCCTTTCTTTCTCGATCTTGTCCGCCGGTTTTTCCGAGTAACTGAGCACGGTGGTGAAGGAGCGATAGGTGTGTCCGACCAGGTCTCGGACACACCACTCTCCCAGGGCTAGAGCCTCCCAGCCGTCAATGTCCACTTGGTCTACGACGCTGGCAAAGTATTCACCAGCTTCCAGATAGGTTTCCCTGATATCTTGACCGCTCATTTACGACATCCGGCCCCTATAGTTTTTACCTAAAGTATTAAGTTATGAGCGTGGGTTAGGGCTGGCCCACTTCCCCTTCCACGTTCAGAGACTTCATCAGGTCGGTGAGTTGCGACCATGTCTCGTCCTCAACAAAGATGCCGTCTTTGCGGCGAGCCTGTTCACGATTCCATTCGATCTCACCAGGGTAGAGAACTTCATCAAATCCGGCGGCGGGCGGCGAATCCTTGATGTACTCCACGAATCCGTCCATGTCTTTCTTAAACTCGTCCACGTCCCGAAAGTGGGCCAGGTTGAAGGCGGCGATGAACACGCCGTCATTGTGGCGGCCTTCAGGGTCGATGCCATAACCCAGGCCGGTCAGCAGGCCGGAGAACACTTCCACCATGAACGACAGAGCGTAGCCCTTGTGTCCTTGGTCAACGCCCACGGGCAGGATAGCCCCGCCGGAATAGTAGTCGTTGGGGTTGGTGGTTGGATTGCCATCCTTGTCCACGATCCAGCCCAATGGAATATCGTCTTTACGGTTACGAGCCAGGGCGATCTTGCCCAAGGCCACGGTACTGGAGGCCATGTCCATCAGGACTGGGCCATCTAGGTTACTGGGCATGCCGATGCTCATGGGGTTGGTGCCCAGCTTCCGGGCGATACCGCCAAATGGGGCGACGTGCTTGGGAGCAGCTCCAGAGTCGGCAGTGATCAGGCCAATCATGTCTTCGCCGGCCATCATGGTGGGGTAGTCACCCAGCCGTCCGATGTGGCTCTGGTGGTAAACGGTGATGGCGGCCACGCCGTTGGTCTTCGCCTTTTCGATGGCCAGTTTGGTGGCTTTTTCAGTCTGGACGAATCCAAAACCCCAGTTGCCGTCAATCACGGCGGTGCACGGGGCTTCTTTAACGATGTCAAAGGCAGCACCGGGGACGATGTGTCCGGCGTCGATGCGATCACAGTAAGTTGGCGTCTGGATTATCCCGTGGGAATCGTGACCGGACAGGTTAGCTTTAATCAGGTGCCTGGCGACAATCTCCGCTTCATCATCCGGAGTGCCCTTGGCACGGTAGATGTGGTAGGCAACTTTGTGTAGGTATTCGGGCGTAAAAACGGGCATGGTTGTACCTCTTCTGAAAAGTGACCATAGTCTAGTGTTCGGCGCTGGGGTTTGTCCATCGGGAGGGTACTCCGTGCCTGCTTGTTGGGTCTCTAGCAAGCGTGATATTCTGGATTCCAGTAATGCCCCTGTAGCTCAGTGGATAGAGTGCCGGCCTCCGGAGCCGGAGACGAGAGTTCGACCCTCTCCGGGGGCACCACCTTCTTCTCTTTTTTCCAGCACCGTTTTCCCAATATGATTTCCGCATCATAATTCCCGAGTAGTTGGTTGCCAGTTTTTCCCGTCTATTAAGAGGGTTCGCAACGAAATCTTGAGCGGCGTCGGCGGGCAGCAGATTCTCGTTGAAGGCCTGTCAGGAAAGACCCGTCAGGCAAACCCCTAAGTTGATTCAACCGGCAGAAGATCAACCTTGTGGTCGATAGCAACTAGAAGTGAAAATAAGAAACCCCTTGGCCGTTTTGGCCAAGGGGTTTTTTGTTGCCAAATATTAACGGTTAGCCCGCGGTTGGAACGTAGCCAAATAGTCCAATACGATTGTTTGGCGTACTGATTACTTGGAAGGAGCCGGCATGCAGCAAGATAACAGGATAAACTTCGCCTCAGCCCAGCAACTGAACGATTCAATACTGACCATCAGCGGTATGGTGCTAGTATTCTCCGTTGCGTTCCTAAGCAGGGCCGGCGGTTTTGAATCTACTATCTTGTTGAAAGAAGCCTGGATACTGTTGGGAACCTGCATCCTCTTGAACGTTTTCGCCAGAGTGGTCTCGCCGGACCCGAGCGGTGGCGACAAGATTGCTCTTCTCTGTTGGCGGTTTCTGGTACCCCTGTCTGCCGGCGCATTTATCTCCGGTCTCGGCCTGCTCACGGCGTTTGGCGTAATGAACGTATAGTTCAGTCCAGAGAGGGGCCGGCACCTACTTCGAAATACTTCGGTAGACGACTAATTCTTCGGTAGATCCAACAATTTCGCAAATTTGACCTTTCACGCGCGTCCACGCATGATAAGATTGCATCTGCAATCGGGGTGTAGCCCAGCGGTAGGGCGCCTGCTTTGGGAGCAGGAGATCGGGAGTTCGAGTCTCCCCACCCCGACCAGCATATTCGTGCCTAATTTGGCCCTTTTGAGCAGTTCTCTCCCCCACTCCCCAAGCTGACAGTTGGCATTTCCCCACTTTTTTCCCCACTTAGGCCAGTAAATCGGCCAAATTCCGAACTACCGTTGGGCTACACGTCCAGATGGTAATCAATGAACTCACCGATGGCACTGGCCATCTCAGGGCTATGAGTCCTGACGACAGTAGACACCTCGGCTAACTCCAACCACGTTTCCAGATGGAGGAGAATCCCGTGATGCCAAGCTGACCGATAATCACCATATTTGTCAGCCCAATAGCTAGGGAATCATTGTCAGGCGTGGTCATATGCATTTTATAGTCTCAGATTCGTGCTTGAGATTACATCTGAATATTCCGGAGTATAATGATAACAAGACCAAAACGAGACCAAAACGAGACCAAATGCGTCAGAACAATACCCTAAGGTTGGAGTGAACATTCTCCATGGTAAACAAATCAGAGATCACTGCAGGCCATATAAGATCGATAAGGCTTGTAATTGGACTGAGTTTGGTTTTCCTTGCTACAGCCTGCGGTAGTAACTCGGGATCACCGGGGTCGCTTCCTACTTTGGAACCAACTCTCATAGCGAAGACATCGAACTCGAACCCACAAACGCAGTCACCTAAGCTCACAATCCGCCCCACTGTACAGGCGAAAGCTTTACCTACGGCCGCCCCAACAGCAACAATTGCCAAAGCGCCTACCCCGACCACTACCGCTACGGTTGCCTCAACAGTAGCTCCCACACCGACAGGGACTCCCGCACCCATGCCAACAGTAGCTCCAGTCCCTAAAAGCCGTGCAACCACACCGGATTTCAGTGCCCCGACCTCCTATCCATCGTTCTCTGAAACGCTTAATTTAGCCTTTTCAAAGGCATTGGAGGAAGAATTCGAGGCAGCTACCTCGAAGGTGGGAATATCAGCAGCGATATACCAAAATGGCCTGCTATGGACACAGGCATTAGGCTGGGCTAACGAGTCCACACCTATGACATCGACAACTCCTTTGAGAGTGATGAGTACTTCTAAGACTTTCGTCGGAGCTCTGGCTCTATCCCAGATCGAAGACGGATTGTATGGTCTTAACGATCGACTCTCGACTCTTTTGGCAGACCACAGTGGCTACCAGTCTTCAGATACATCGCAAATCCCGGATGCGACGGTCGAGGAACTCCTGACCATGACGGCCGGGATCATCGACGTTCCTATGCAGGGGATCGGCCCTTATATGCTTATGACATCTCCCAGTTGGGAAAAATCGGACATGCTTGGATTGATGAACAAACCGCATGGTCCTTCGGGGACGTTCTTGTACGGCAACGACAACTCATATCTGCTTGGCCTGATAGCTGAGCATATGGCCGGTGACGATCTGAATGAACTGCTTCAAACAGGGTTCCTAGAACCATTGTCGATCAAAGCCGCACTCTTACCGGAAATCGAGATCCCTTCCAGCATCGCTACACCATACGGAGACCGATCCCAATACGGCGGCTCCGGCGGCTTCGGGGACTTATCTCAGATCCCAATGTACTCGGAAATCCCTTTCAACGAAGCCGATAGTAGAGTCTCTTGGCCGGGGGCATCAGCGGTCTCAACAGCGGAAAACATGGCTAGGTGGGCTTACGAGTTATACAGTTCGAAAGGGTCAGCAATTACACCCAAGGTACGTTCACAGCAAATCGGTTCTTTTCGTCCCGAGACGATCTCCCTTGCCGAAGCGCCTCAGAAATATGGATTTCACATCGCCCGGAAGGAGCACTTATTATCTGATGGAACCTACGTCACCACCTATGGACACCCGGGCGGAGGCGCAGGATATGCGTCAGTCTTGTTCTACGCTCCTTCGTTGGACCTGGCCATATCCATATTGTCGAACTCAGATTTAGGACACTTACTAGGAACGTGTGCCAGCCGTACCGAACATTGGCTCAGTCCTCTTGATTGTATGACCAGGAGGTTCCTCTCAGCGGTAGCTGACCAGCCCTGAAGATGTTTTAGAGCATCTTTGCTTAGGTAAACCCTTGTGACTCAAATAATTCTCAGATGTGCAGAGGAACCCAATGTATACAAAATGATGTTATTGAGGGTTGCTAATAACGGGGATAATAGCAACCCTGCGGGCTGTGCAAGGGGTAAGTTGTTCCTACTCCAATAGCAGATGTTGAGGAAGTAACACCTACGGAAACCCCAGAACCAACAACCATCCTTGTACCTACTCCCAGCCCCACTGAATGACCTCGGGATGAATGCGTGGTTCGACAGGCTCACCGTAAAGAATGCCAAAATTCCCGAACCGAAAGCCAAGGTTGAGATGAATTGGATCGCCGACCTTAACTCGATGATGATTGCCAACATTTATTACCAAGCGTAGATTAACTCTTAGAGAAGCAGCGAGTTATTTTGCTGATTAATAAATACTCAAATAATACCAATGACGAACCCGGCAGTGTAATCGCTGCAATAATAAATTCCGTGCAATCTCCGAATAAGTTATTTGGAGATTGCGTGCTGTTTCATAGAAGCATTGATGCTTACGTTAGTAAGTGTGTATGCAACACGACTAATCGGCGTCCCGGAGCCTGGTTTAATAAAATTAATACTAGAATCAATCTGATGATCGATTGACCTTAGAGAAGAACGTGTCCATTTTGTGGTGGCGTCGAAGTCGTCGGAACTGGGATACAGGATGGCGATTAAGAATAATCATGGCCGTCATTAATGCCAGACACGTTGTATTGGTGGTTCGATATATTTCGAATCAACTACGTAACAAAATAGAATTCAGAATGAGCTAACTAGAACTCTTGCCTACCTAGGAGATGTTTGGGCCTTGTCTGTCTGTGAATCATGCCAAAACCTAATTGATAACAACTGGATGTTTTGCCGGTTTTGTGGGTATCAGATTATCCATAAAATTCGGTTCAATGATTTGATTGCAGCTGATATATACCAGCCGTTTTCAATTTTGATGCCTGAGGAAAAATCAACTAATGATGCGTTTGCTGTCGTAGTTGATTTAAAAAACCAATTCGATTTATTGGATCAGCATCTGGATATAAAATCACATCAAGTCGCTTTAATTCGAGGAAAGGATACTGATTGGTCTCACCTAACCGATGGGTTACATCACCTTGAATCAATTCAAATTAATTCAATCGATTATTTGGTTGTTTTAGACACTGATTCTCGTTCTATCGAATTTACGATCGATAATCTACTATCAAAAGATCCACTACCAGTAACACTGGTATGCCAACTGGAACTGAAAATATCTGACCCTGAGACAATGGCAACGTGTTTAGAGCTTGAACCCCAGATACTTACTGTCAATGACATTAAACATCTCCTGTTGCCGGAAATAGAATCTCTTGCTAATCAGTTCTTTGATAAAGAAATGATTTCTGGGCCGTCTTATAACTCTAATCTCGCTAAGGAATTCGCCGGACAATTAATCCGAATCATTGCTCCTGTGAATCACCGTTTTGGACTAGATATCAGTCAAGAGGTATCAGTAGGAATTTACAGGGAGATTTGGGCTGAAGACTCTGATAATGCAGTCTTAGACCTGGTTTCATCAACTGGAGATACGTCTGGCGTAGTGGTATCGGAATTTCCGTCTATCTCTGGTTCATCTCTTCTGGCTTTAACCGAAGAAACTATCATCGCATATCCGGTCAGAAGAAGAGCATCTGTTTTAAATATACTACGGTTGAAAGTTATTTCGCGGCAATATTCGCTGTTATACGGAAGAGACCGCTTGGTCGACTTGGTAGCTTCTATAGATCCAGAGCAACTTATATCTACAGACCTGGTAGGCCAAATATTTGACTCTGTTCAAGGTTTTATTGGCGATACTGACAAGGCGAATGCTTTACTAGTTAAGCGATTAGAGCTAGAGATAGAATACGAACGAATCCGGATTTCTCTTATCCATCAGTATGGACTGAGTGATGAACGACTTGTATTAGAAGATCGGAAATATGGAATTGAAGTCCAATCTATTTGGGAAATCGAGCGGGACAAGATTCTGTTGTCGATTGATCATCGCCGAGAAATTTTGAATTCAGGTGATCGACAAGAACTTGAACAACCAGCGCTGCCTCAACCGGAGATTAATACCAATATCGTTGATATCGGCCTTGAGTGGTATGCACGTTACAAAGAAATCAAACGGGAAGATTACGTTAGTCAAGCTAATTCTGATCTAGATATCCATCATAAACAAGGCATGATGGAGCTCGACAGAGAGGCCGCATCATTAGCGATAAAATTAAGAGAAAAAGAGGAAGATCATAAGCGCAAGTTAGAAGAGATAGATGCCTTATCAAAGGTGGGCATTGAGACATTGATAGCTTTTGCTGGTCCTGAACAAGGCGAGTTGTTGCTTCAACTCGCAAAGACTCGGTCTTTGCAAGGGTATACGCCGGAACAGATTTTAGCGCTTCAAGGAGTCGATAGCCCTCAGATGGAAGGAGCTATCCGAGAAATCGGAATGGCGTTAGCTGTAAACGGTAAAGAGTCAGAATTTTTAAGCTTTAATAGTTCACCCAATAGCCAGGATGTCGCAACCTTGAGCAGAACTATTGCCGAATCCATAGATACAGTTAGAAACAATCATCTAGTGGCTGGAGGCACTAAAAGAAACGCGAATGGAACTACTAACTTACTTCCTCAAGTATCATCTGGCCATGAGACTATGACTATACTGTTCAGCGATATCAAAGGGTCTACCGAGATTACCGATAGAATTGGTGACAGAGCTGCCCAGGAGTTGTTTAGAGAGCATAACAATATAGTGAGAGAGCAGGTTACTACGTTCCAAGGTTATGAAATAAAATCTATGGGCGATGGATTCATGTTGGCATTTCCAAGTGCTCTGAACGGAATACTTTGCGCTATAACAATCCAGAAGATGCTACAGAAACATAACGAATCAAAGCAGCGAGAGTCTATCTTGGTCCGTATGGGCCTACATGCAGGAGAAGTGATTCGAGAGAACCAAGATTACTTTGGTAGGAACGTTATTCTGGCGTCACGTATATCCTCTCATGCGAGAGAGAATCAGATTCTGGTATCGTCCATATTGAAAGAAATGACCCAGAGTTTTACCGAGCTGGAATTCGAGACTCCTTTAGCAGTAACTCTTAAAGGACTTCCGGGCAATACGTTGGTCTATCCGGTGAATTGGTAGACATGCGCCGTCTAACAAATAGGCCGAACAAATTTCGGAAAGCTATGTAAAGCATAGCTCTTTCGCTATATCGCTTATATATTTATACATATTCCAGTCAGAAATATGCTGAGATATTACGGGTATATATGTATCGGTGTCTTTATCTAAGATTGCGGCAAAAGGTGCACTGACCGGATAATCCACCGGGCAAAGAAATACCAGTTCTTGACTCTTCCTTTTACCAGTAGAGACTCTTATACGGCATCTTCCATCTTCACCTTTGTTCACTTGGACGGACAGATTTTGATCTTCTAACCTTCTTACTTCGTCACCTAACCGCTCTCTTCCTATTTGCGAATCGTACCAATACATTTTTAGTAAATCGTTAGTTACAATGCAATCGCCCTGGGTAATTTCCCAATCTATTCGATGGACAGAACCTTCGCGGATAACAAATGGAGATATCGTTACGGTGCTATTAGTTAAGGAGCATATTGGCGTTAAGAGTTCATCTAACTCTATGTTTAAACCGGAGATTTCGTCCATAGCGTTTGCGATATCGACCTTACTGGGAGTGGGGTATTCGATCGGGTGTTTGTGCCATAGACCGAGGTAATTTACACCGAAATATTCATGCCACAGATTTAGAGTCTGTTGGGCATAATCTGTATCTTTTGTGAAGTGGTGCTTAGAACTATTCCAAATCAAACCTGGTCCAGAACAGTGGGTTACGATCGTACTCGATGCAATCCGCGCACCAACAAGTATCCCTCCTGTTTCGTTTTCAGGGTTGCGTCTGCATTCAATTTCAATCGCTTCAATCACACCCTGTGAGATCGAATATTTATTCATGATTGCTTCTGTCATGTTCTTCGATAATCGGAATTATCCCACATGTTCGGCAATCCGGTACCCGGGGTACCGTCACGAAATATCTAGATAAAGGTGTGCCGAATAATGGCCCATCGCTCGGTTTAGCGGAATTGACCCAAATAATCATCTGGTCTTCCGGATTGTTGAAAATAGATATAGCTTCTTCATTTAAGGCAGACAGTGCTATTCTCACGTGTAAGTTAGCGATAAATCCTACGTCGATCCCTAGACCTGGTTCATGAGATATGTCAGATTCGTCTGTATAATCCCCTCCTAACGCTGCAGACATGGTTCCTGAAGTATTTGCTAGGCCATGCCGTACACATGCGTAACAGCCTCCATGATCTGGAGTTACAAGCACTACTTCTCCTGCGAATGCGCGCTCGTAAACTCCACCGTAAACGGCAGGAACTCGCTTGGATACGCATGCTTCATTAATCATATATTTGGACATTTCGTTATCCGTAGCCACAAATACAAGATCAACAGATTCGACAATACTTTCTAATAACTCTGTTTGTTCTGTGACATCTATCTCGTAACATTCAATAACGGCGGACGAGCTGTGTTGAAGAATTTTGTCCCGGATCGCTCGAGTTTTCCAACGTCCAACATCGACTAAACCACAAGCATGTCGAGATATGTTCTCTACCTGTAACCTATCAAAATCAACAAGAGTGAATGACCCCACTCCGGATTTAGCTAATTCGACTGCTCCAAACCCACCGCCGCTTCCAAGTCCGATGACAGCGACTTTTTTGTGTTGCATATTGGTTAAGTCGACTACAGGCCTTATTCGGTCAAAAGACCGCGATGGCTGACCTATAAGTTCTACAACACCCGGGGTTCTTGTTCTATCACTGGGGTTTAGGTAATAACCTGATATAGAATTCGGGAATTCTACGTCTACGGTCAATAATAAAAACGGACCCGGTATATCAATCGAATCGAATATTGAGTCATCTAAAATCGAACCAGATGACGTACCGGCGACTAGACAAGGTAGAAAGTTAGATAAACTAGGGTAAGGGTAAGCGTTATAAGAATCGACTATTTCTAGCCGGATATGTCCTTCATCGGGTCTAAATATCCCGATACATTCTGGCCAGAACCGTGCTGCTGAGAATAAGGAACCTTCACTTCGATCAACGAGTAGCGTTTGTACGCTCTCGGAGATTACCAGCATTAATTCAATAGAATCATTTGGTTCCATATAATCTTTCTATGTAGATAAAGCAAAATTTGGCGTGGGGAATATATGCAAGTAGGTTAATTCTCAACTTTATCAATAGGCGGGTGATATCTCCAATTCATCGGCTTCTGGGCGTGGCCAATCACCTGTTTCAAGCCAAGCTTCGTAGCAGTGCAGCCAAAGAGATACCCACGACATCACTGTTGCTCCTGTCGTGTTGATTTGCCATGCTTTATCGTCTTTGTGAAACAAACAGAGATGTCCATCCGGATATATATGCCGGCTTCTCTCTATCTTAGGGTCTATCACATAGGCTTTCGGTGGTCGATATGGGAAAGCAGCGGGGTACGATAATCTAACCGAATACGATTTCCCCGACCACGTAGTTACTATCCCATTCCAGTGGGCGTTTTCATCTTTTGAGAATTCGAGATCCATATTTGGGTAGAAACGGCTCATTGCCTGTTTCTCTTGAACTAGCAACTGGTTTTTCACCCGGTACCATTGTTTAGGAGATGCATACCATGTATTTTCTTTTATCGTAGCTACAGGGTGACCGTCTTTAGTTATTATCGAATCACCCTTGATCGTAATCTCGTCAGTACCGATCACAGTCCCCATCGAAATTGCGACTTCACCGCTTTCCATGGCTGCAACTACATTGGCCCATTGTTCTGAGCACTCAAGGCAAAGTTCACTATTCGCATTAGAGTGGTCATTACAAAATATTTTTAGACACTTAGGACATTTGGCCATATCATCTGATAAACCCTTTGTGTTGCACGTGGAACAAGTCTGAGTGCGCGATTCTACACAAAAAGAACAGAGCCTAAGAGTTTTGTCGAAGTGGTCAGTGCAGATAGGATCCCGGCCGCATTCTGGACACCTGAATGATTTGTCTTGATATACTCGTTCGCCACCGTAAGCACAATAATCTTGTGAACTGGCGTTATTGTAGACATTGGTTACTCTGTCGCCTATCTCTACATTTGCCGCGCCCGAAGTTGAGGAATCTTTCTGCCTAGTCACTTTTAGGTCGATGGCGTCATTATCGAGGGGTGAGGCGGGAGATTCCATCGAGGTAATCCCTGGAGCAGTTACCGATGATATGGAATTGTCTTCAATCATTTGTACGGGACCGCCGCATTTATCGCAAAATTTTTGTGCCTGATCCGATGGGTATTTAATATCGCAATTACTACAGTAGAGCATGTGTCACCAACAGAAATTTTCCCACGACCCTTGTGTGATTATATAACAAGGTGGCTAAAAAAATAATTCCAACCTTTTATACAGAACTCGTGCATACTGAATCCGCCTCGCTCAAACCCAGCGGTATTTGGGTAATTACAGTAAAAAGTGATTGGAACTGGGAAGAAAAATATACTGACAAGACTGGTTCCATAGAATGGCCATATACTTACGTGGTGGATGATTCCACTGGAAGGGTCACGCAGAACTAATCGACGTTACCAAGCTTCCAGCATACCTAAGGCCCAACAAGGGCAGTAAAACAGCTCCTAGTGCTGAGAATGGCAACCTCATTAAGTTTATGGAGTGGTTAGATGAGAGTGGCATAGGCGTGGGACTAAACAAAATGAGTCCTGCCAGCCTAGCGGAATTTGGGCTTGGGTGGTACATCAGTGACAATCTCACCAAGGACGGGAAACAGTCATGGCAGTGCCAGCTGGATGATGAGTTTAAACGTTCCGTTGAACGTCAGAAGAAGGCCAAAGCTAAGCGAACTTCAAGCTCTGGACGGAGTATGAACAAGTCAGCCTTTGAGGAATTGCAGAAATACTACCAGGGTCTAATTCGGTAGCTGTCGGCTTCTTCTTCGGCAACGTGGAACTTAGTCTGGAACTTTGGACGGTCATGCACGGGATTTCCGGCTTCGATGATTAGCTTTCCCCCGCGGCGTAAGATACTATATACGCCGCCATTTTGTTGAAACCATCTAAGAAGGAGGCTTAATGCTTGTCAATCTGGATATGATGATTATTGGAGTAATCGTTGCATTAATTATGGGCGCAATGTTTCTCTTTGCAAACAACCGTAAAGCACCACGTTTCGATGCAGAGCGCCCCAAGCGCATGCAATCTTTTGAAGCTAGTTTACCAGTGGAAGAAACTTTTAACGCAGCAGTCGAATTTGCTCAACAATCCACTTACAAAATAACAGGGGTAGATGAAGCAAACCGGTATCTAACATTTGCAGAATCAGGGTCTTTTATTTCGTTTGGGTTTTGGTATTCAGTGCACCTGAGTGAGCAAGACAGCGGTAATACTCTTGTAGAGGTTGGCATAACACCCAGATTACCTCAGTTTGGAACTACGGCAGATATGGCTATGCAGGGGAAGTTACAGGACTGTTTGAGTGGCTTACAAGCGTCGGTAATCATATGATTGATATGAACGGCGAGATGAAAAAGTTGGTGGACCGGAACCATGCTGAACGCTGCGCCTCAGAGGCCACACACCGGCTACATCAATTGGCTGGCGATTCTGTCCGGTTGGAAGATGGACCCAGGCTAACCGACCAGTTTGGCCGAACCCTAGCCTATTCCTATTCCACCGAAGGCGGTGTCAGCATCGATGAGACTCTGATTCGCAAGGGTTTGGCTACAGCTTGGACAAGGGATGGCCAGCACTGAGACCTTCTCGTGAATCTGGAACGGGAAGCAAGAATGCAGGGAGTAGGTTGCCTTTGGTGACCCGCTGGCTCGTCAAATATTACTTTCCTTAAGCTGCTGGCCATACTCCACAAGCAACCGTAACGTCTCATCAAAAAGGTGCGTTCTTGTTTGCGCCACTTTGTGGATGATCACTTAGACCTATCCAAGAAGCTGGCTGAACTGAATGGGTGTATTCTGTAGGCGCTTCTTGCCAGTGAGTAAGCCCAGACATTTCTCCATTGATGAGGGTGTAGATGATTGGTTAGTCAGTCGGTTATAGTCACACTTGATTCGCATCCAGTCTCGGTTGTCACCGCATGATTTGTTCCATAGCTATTTTATTGCGGATGTGGATTCTTCCTCTGCTAATGGTGATATAGCCCATCGAGGAAAGGTCTCGAAGAACGCGATTCACCTGTTCCCGGCTACTTCCAACCAATCGGGCGAGTTCATCTTGGGTGATATTAACGGTGTACTCACCGTCAGTATCTTCCGAAGCCATTCTTATGATTTGGCGCCCGGCTCTATGGTACGTGTCCAGGAATATGAACTCTTCCATGCGAGTTAGGTCTACCCTTAACTTGGCACAGAGAAAACTGATCAAGTCGAGAGAAACTTCGGGCTGCTGTCGTATCAGGTCTATAAACGTTTTCCGTGTGACCGTCCATGTTTCCGTCGCTTCTAGGGCTTCTGCACTGGCCGATCGTGGTCCACCATCGAGGACAGCCATCTCTCCAAAACAATCCCCTTGCTCACAGAGCAATATAGTCAATTGTTCACCGTGTTCGTTCTCAACGAATAGCTTGACGCGACCAGTTGATACTAGGAACAGAGAATCTCCCGGGTCACCCTGGTTAAAGATAGGCTGACCCTTCCTGAATCTTCGAACCTGCATGCTAGATCGAAGCATAGCTGCGGTACCTTCATCTATATTCTCGAGAAAAGGTATCGACGATAGTAGATTGTGTGGTTCCATCAGAAATCTCGTTCTAGAGGCTAGTACTGTTTTGGTACTACGTTATCGACGCAGTCGGGGGTTCATCAGGCGTCCGAATCGACATTATTCGCTAGTGAACTCAGTACCGATTTAACCTGAAAAGGTGTCAGAGATGGGTGTTTACTGAGTAATAAAGCCACAACTCCGGTCATGCTGGGAGCTGCGAAACTATTGCCCGTCGCTCTAACGTAACGGCCGTCAAGCCAAGCCACCTCTTTGTCGATCCCATTTG
>Ga0209402_10003652_pt1 | contig 14606 bp, 19 predicted proteins | sample ArcticOcean_MG_C_3_FD_187437 | JGI IMG/M metagenome (GOLD analysis project Ga0209402, IMG submission 187437) | Marine microbial communities from western Arctic Ocean - ArcticOcean_MG_CB8_126 (SPAdes) (version 2) | ecosystem: Environmental > Aquatic > Marine > Oceanic | place: Arctic Ocean... | reverse complement strand
CTTCAGCAATAAATTGATAAAGTGCAAGTGCAATTGGATTGTTCTGGGCATCATACTTTTCTAAAAGGTCTGCACCCTTTGCAGTAGGATTAGCTTCTTCTCTAGCAATAGCTTCTTCTACATTAACCGGGCTACCTTGAATGTGTTCAATAACTTCTTTGACCATGTCAAAGTGTTTAGCTTCATCCAATACCTGTTTGCTTAACAAACGGGCTTCTTTAGGATCAGCATTGGCTGGAAGATTAGCAATTTTGTCACTAATTTCTACCATGTTCATACGTTCATTTACCATTCTACCAGTAAAATGTTCAATTAATTCATCTTTCTTAGGCTTACCTTTAAAAAATGCATCAACCTGCATCTCACTAGCTGTAAACAACGCGTCATTATCTTGTCCTAGTTGTTTTACGAACTGTTTTGAATTCATTTTATTATCTCCATAACGTTATGTTTGTTTAAATATCAAATCTTAAGCTCTGACATTTGCTTTTATTTATCCAAATAAACTGCATACTATTTAATTATGGTTACTAAAATGTCAGGAAAAACCTCTTTTATAAGGTTATCTGTACAACCAAAATTCTCTTCAATCCATGTAGGAGTAAAATGCTCCCATTTACTGCCATGTGTCAAGCCGATTCCTAATAACTTAGAATTTATTTCCTGTATCGCATATAACATATTTGCTGAATTTTTATATTCTGAATAATTTGGATAGTCTATTTGAAATCCACCGGCTTCGTGCCACCATGTATGACAAGCTAAATCTGGACGATAAACTAATATTACCCAGACATCAGGATATAATATTCTTATTCTTGCAACCCAGTCGCACCATTGGTGACTTTTAATAAGCATACACCCTGCTTCGGGATCTTCATATGCAGTTTCGATAATCTTAGGATCTGCATTAAATTCCATTTCTTTACCAAAATAAGCACCAATGTGTCCATTATAACTATGATGTGTATATGTACGTTCTTTAGTACGATCAGTTGTATTCATTCCTGGCATTTGTTCTAAAGTTTGTGCAATACCACTCCAACGACTTCCTGGAGCACCTGTAAAAAAGATATGTCTAGGTAGATCAAACATTATATAATAATTCCTTTAAATCATTAGTATTTGTTGGGAAAACATTTAGCTCATTACATTTTATTTCAATATTCTTTTCTCTTAAATAATATTGTATCATTGCTTCATCATATATTGTTAAATTTTTATCAGCCCAATCAAAATTTCTATCAGCAAGTATATTATTAATTATTTCAACTACTATTTGATCTTTATTTTTGTGTTCTTGTAAAACTATCCATTTGTTCCAGATTTCTTCCATTTTTCCCAATCTAGGTGTAAGAAGTCCACAATGTTGCTTAACATCAATTAGCATTGTAAGAAAAGTTTCCCAAGACAAAAAATCTTCAGTGTGTATTACATGAACATTATCAATATCTTGAATTGCTTTAACATCATCAAGTCTATTTTGATCATACCATGCCAGATAAATATAAAATGAATAAAATTCTCGTAAAGCCCAAGGATCTAATTCTCCTTCATCATTAGTTGGCCATTGATTCATGTTATCTTTAAATCCTTTAGATAGATATGTTGAATAATATTTTTCTTTGTCTACTTCATATAAAAGTGTTGTTATATCTATAGGACTATCTGCAATTTCTTTTTTTGTTCCTGGTACAACTGCACCAATGGAAATTTTTGATTGTGCATTCATTAATGCATATAGAAAACTTTTATTTACTGTAGGTACAATATGTATTATATTACGAAAGTTTTCGCTTATTTTAGTTAAAATCTCTATAATATTATCATCTTCCTCAGAAATTGGATGGACTGAAGTTATTCTAGGACCTAAAGAATTTAATTTTATGAATTCTTCAAAATTTCCTTCTTTAAATAAATTGCTTGAATTAGAACTTCTTTGATTTTTTGACCAATATTCCGTATATTGTGTGAACGTTTTCTGATTATACCTTTCATCATCCAGTACACCGGTTATTTCTTCTTTTGTTGGTATGACAAAAGAATTTATTCTTGGAATAAAATATCCATGGGAACTTCCATGATGCTCAAATGGTAATTGTTCAGGAAATTCTACATCACTAATAAAATTAAGACACCATTGAAGGAAACTACCACAATTTCCTGGTGCAAAGGATATTATACTACTTTCTTTTAATGGGACCATATCCATAGATATATTAATCCGGGTATAATAATTAATACTTGTGGAAGAAAATTAAGTATTATTGATTTTTCTTTCCATTTAAATCCAACATAAGTCCAACCAGCAATGGCTATTAATTGTAAAATACTATTCCATGGTGTAATTCCTAAGGTATGAAACACCATTGCGATAAGTATGACTATGGAACTAGAATATTTTATAATAGTAGTTAAACGATCATCATGCATAACCAATCATTCCTAAATAATTATTTTGCCAATCATTGGCAATCTTCTATTGAACATTATGTATATAGCGGTCTGCATGTAATTCAAAAAATTCCTACCGAAGCTCGCGTATTAGATGTTGGCTGTGGTACGAATTCTTTTAAAGGATTAATTAAAAATTTAGTTGGAATAGACCCGGCAAGACAAGAAGCTGATATTATAACAACAATAGAAGATTATAAACCTACTGAATTATTTGATATAGCATTTTGTTTTGGATCAATTAATTTTGGTAATGATAGAACTATTTTAAAACAAATTTCTAGTGTAGTAAATTGTTTAAAAGAAAAAAGTACTATATATTGGCGTTGTAATCCAGGATTATACGATCATAAAGATGAATTATGTGAAAAAATAAACTTTTATCCGTGGACATTTGAACGTTTAACTTTTTATGCTAATTTCTTTGGATATACAATGCAGAATCCTGCAAAAGATACAGATGGAAAAAATATAAGATTATATTGTGAGTGGATTAAAAATTATAGTCCAGCTATGGCTTTATAATTTTTAATTGCTGAATCTTGCTTATCTTTTGGATATAAAAGTTTTTCTTTTATCCCACTACGTTTACGCATTTCATTCATGCCCATGTCTTTTGCAAATCTATATGCTTTAGGACTTAATGGTACTAAATGCTGAATTCTGTCTTTAGAATAATCAAATTTTTCTTCTTTAAATTTTAATTTCCAATCATTGATTTGGTATTCACTTAATGTTTGTAGATCATCAAGTAATGTTTCAATATTATCAACAAGACTATTACGACGTTTAACTTCAACATATACTAAATGTGTATTAGGGGCAATTTCACCAGGACTTCTATCACCATCTAATATAAACTCGTAACCTTTTTCAAACCAACTAACTAAATCCTTTGCGGCATTTTCGTTAGTCACAGAAAAACTTAATACAACTACCTCATCATCACTACCCATTTTACTAGAAAATTCATCAATATGTAAAGTAGGTTGTAATACACCTTTAAGTGCTTTAAAATCTAAACCTTCATTCAACATTCTGTTCTACCTCATGTGCTTTCTGTAAATCGTCTTTATAAGATTGATCTAGATCATTAAGATCAATATCTTGATCTTCTAATTCATATGAACCCGTGCGTATATCATTAATAAGATGTTTGGGCATTTCAATTTCTACTAGCCATATTTTCTTTTCAATTAATTTAGGTTTTGTTGTCCCTGGGCGGAAATCTGTATAGTTTTTTACTTTTACTGGAACCTTCATGGTTTCTTTTTTATATTTCACCGTACAGCCAAAAGGAATTAAACGTTTCGCACCACGTGGGTCGGGCATCATTTCTTTAGGCCATAAAAATGTACAAGTTACTGTATAACGATTAATTTCAGGACCTTGAATTAACTCTCCAAATTCCCAATTTTTAAAAGCATACACATCTAATTCATCTATAACTCTTTCAAAATCAAGCAGAGTAACAATAACAGCATCAGATATATAAATATCCTTAATGTTTTTTGCGACTTTCCAATAATCAATAGTTTTATTATCTTCCATTGTAGTATTTATCTAGAAACAGAATTTGTGGAATTTAAAGTCCAGAAAAAATCCAGATTTTATTTAGCCGAGTTGAATCATTTAATCACTGTACGTATTAACCACGATGACGAGGTTGTAAGTACTATTATCCACCTAATAAAAGGAGGCAAATATGTCAAAAGCACACCGTAAAGCAAGAAAAAAGAACCAATCAGAAAATAATTCAATAAACTTCAACAAGGCAATACAAAAAACACATGTCCAACTAATACCTAAAAGTCTTAATCAAGAAAAATACATACTTGACTTACTAGATCCTACAAAAGAAATAGTAATTGGCTATGGTCCAGCTGGAACTGGTAAAACCTTCCTTGCAATGCAGGCGGCAGTTAGAGCATTTAGAAATCATATGTGTGATCGTATTATTTTAACTCGCCCAGCAATTGGTGTTGAAGATGAAAAACATGGTTTCTTACCAGGTACACTAGAACAAAAAATGGAACCATGGGTTAGACCATTGTTTGATGTTCTACGTGATTACTATTCAATACGAGATATTAATCATATGGTTGCTGAAGAACTTATTGAAATTGCTCCATTAGCATTTATGCGTGGTAGAACATTTAAAGAATCTTGGATTATTGCAGATGAAATGCAAAATGCAACGCCAAGACAAATGAAAATGTTATTAACTAGACTTGGACACAATAGTAAAATTGTCGTTACCGGTGATGTTGAACAAGCCGATCGACATGGTGCAAATAATGGATTATTAGATCTTGAAGCAAGAATTACTTCATTACCAATTAATGAAATTAGCTTATGTAAATTTAATACTAAGGATATACAACGACATCATTTAATTGGCGACGTATTAGAACTATATCAAGAAGCCTAATGCCTTTTTGCTAATTTTGTGATGCACGAAGAATTGAAAACGTGCTTGAGCCTGAAATTATTGCGTTTGAAGAACTATCGATAACGCTTGCTCCTACGGTGTGTGTACCTCTATCAATATTTGTTAGCGAAACACTTTGACCTAAACCATTGGACAACTCCTTTCCATCCATTGTGATTAAAATTCTATGCCCGGAACGAAGAGAGGGTTCAAGAACTATAGATATACTAACATCCCCATTATTGCTTCTAATGGCTGAACCATCTACTGGATTTGAAACAGATAACTTTGTGTATGAAGAATGTTCAGTTCCGTGGCTGTGGCTAAAGAAACAAAAAATCAATAATAGAAAAAGTATTAATTTCATTATCAAGAAGCCTCACATTCTTCTTTAAGACGTTTAGTAACCTCTGGATAGTTTTTCTCATAGTATGAACTAACTTGTTCCCAATCTTTAGTGGCTACCGTGTTATTAACTGCGGCCTTGAGAACTTTTTGTTCTTTATAATCTAGAATGACTCGTTGATCTACCCAATCATTCTTTTTAATTTTAGTACTAACACTCAATATTTCATCGTATTGACCATCGGGTTTACGTATATAACTAACTAATAAGTATCTCATAATTGTGTTAACTCCACCATTGTTGCACTAAGGTTAATTTCAGCATCTGCCACTAAACTATTATTAACCAATCCATTACGTATTACTACAATCGCGGCATCACGCTTTTCATCATTGTCACCAAACAAATCAATATTATCATACATCCAACGAAACATATCTTCCATGTCTTCCGGTTTAGCATGTTTAACTAATAATTGTCTACCTTCACGTATTTTACCCGATTTAAATAAATCAACAACTTCAAATTTCCAGTCTGCAGACCCACCTTCATCACCATGTGGTTTATCTAAATTACCTGTACCTGAATTCATTTGTACTAAATTAAGACACTTACGTAAATCTGGATATGTTGCTTTAACATACGAATCTAAAATATCTAAATCAAACTTTATTTCTTCTTCTAATAATATTTTAGCAATTCGTGCGGTAAATTCATTATGATCAATTTTTTCAATATGAAAACCTTGACATCTACTATGTAATGCCGGAATAATTCTATTAGAATAATTACAGGTTAATATAAATCTTGCTGAAGCATGATATGTTTCCATTACACCGCGTAATGCGGCCTGTCCGTTTGGAGTCATATAATCAGCTTCGTCTAATAATACAATTTTAAAATCACCAAATGGCATTGTCGCAACAAAACCAGTAATTTTTTCTCTAATAGTGTCTACACTATTTTCACGACTTGCATTAATTTCTAATATATCATACTCATCAATACCTAGTTGGTATATTAAAATTTTAGCTAATGTTGTTTTTCCAGTACCAGGTGCACCGGAAAATAATAAATGTGGTATAGTACAATCTTTAATCCATTGACCAACCTGCTGACGTTGCATGTCGTCTCTAAATACATAATTGTCTATATCAGTTGGTCTATATTTTTCAGTCCAAAGTTCTTTCATATATACCTCTAGTTTATGCCGGCTTGAACATGTAATGCACCACTCATGGTTGCATCTTCTGGTTTTTCGTCACTAACTAATAGTATATCATCATTATCAACTTTTCGCAAGACTTTTTGGTTACCTTCGTTATCTTCAATTGTGGCTCCTCTAGTCCAACGACCGTGTGCAACACAAACCCATTGTCCTACTTTAACATCATTTTGTTCTGGACCAATTGAATATACCTTGCCCCATCGTGGTCGAATTCCTGCGGATTTGCCATCGTCTACAGGTAATATAATACCACCACTACTTAATCTTTCCCCAAATTCCATATCACTAATAATAATACAATCATGGATTGGTGTAACTTTTGTACACTTACAAATATTAAATAGTTCTTGTGACATTATAATTTTTTAACTCCTGCTTTAGCAACTGCTCCGGCTATTCCACTTGTAGCTTTTGCTGGAACTGCCTTTTCTTTAACTTCGTTAACAGATGAATTTGCATCTTCTAATCCTATTTTAGTCGCTTCTTCTTCAATTCTCTTTGCTTCAGCGACTTGCTCTGCTTCATATTTTTGAGCATCTTCAGCAGTAGCAAACACTGGTGCTTCTGATGGACTATTTTGATCTTCGTAATACTGTTGTACTTCGTCTTGAGCTCGGACAATAGGATTGCCGTGACTATCAATTTTGTCACCACGAGCATTAGTATGCATATTTCCAACGGAACGTACCTTTTCATTTTGTAACATTACCGCGTTCATATTAATACTTTTACCTCTTGCAGTTTTATATGTTCTATTCGCCATTTCTTTCTCCTATAATATACATACTTATCTTAGAAATTCGTCGATGGGTAAATCATAATAGAGACTATCTACTTGGTGTACTTTTAGTAAGTATAACACATAACTTGATACACTACTACCTCTCCCTACTCCCCATATTATATTATTCTTTTTCATAATATCAACCAAGTATTTTAAGTAACGTAATAAATTAAATAGATCACGTTCTTGGAATAAAAGTAGTTCTTCCCCACATCTTTGCATTTCTTCCTGTGTTTTACAATGATCTAATACCCATTGTGCTATATCTAATTGATAATATTCTTCGGGCATTAACCATTGTGTTTGATTTGTTTTATCAAATGTTTCTACATCAATACCTAATAATTTATAATCTGTAAAATTTGGTAACTCGTCTATAAGTTCTTTAATGGGTTCCAAATTAATATTTTTAGTAAATCCTTGTGTAATTGGATTGTTAGGATCAGTCATTAAACGATCCATTAAATCATCTTCCTCTAATATAATTTGTCCTAAGTTATCTTTAATCATTTTTTCTTTTTAAATTTACCAACAACTACAGTATTATCCTTTTTAGGATCTCTTGGTTTTTTATCTTCTTCCCACGCAAGATGTACTTCTTGCCAGGTAAGTCTTTTATCTAAACGTACTATGCTCTCTTTATTACTAGTTAAAATGTTTCTATCATACCAATTCAATTCTGGATCATTCCACCAACCAGTTTTACTAAATTCACCTCTTGGATCAGTTAAATTAGTTTGATACGAAACACCATCTGATAGACTACCTGTTAGATCTATTTCTGTAATTATTACATTTTGTTCGCATATAGAATTAAGTTTTTGCATTAAAGCTAAACTTACAACCTGATCAAATGGTTCCATTGGAAGTTCAATAACATTTAAACCAGCCTTGGCATAATCTCTTATTTGTTTTAACTGGCTATTAGAAGAAATAATAATGGAACTATTTACAATCTCATTTATAAAAAAATGTATACGGTCTAATGCTATATTTTGATTATAGGTATTAGTAGTATTGGTAGTAATCTCAAGTCGAAGCATATAATTGGCCATATGCAACCTTTCATTATAATATATGCCTGCTATAAAGCCAACAACAGTACGTAATTTAACATTCATATTAATTTATATCAATTTTATTTGTAAACTGATCAGCATTACCTTTTTTTATTGTTGCGTCTAATTTTACACGATATGCTTCATGATACGAATTTAAAATCAATTGTAGTTGATTAACTACATCTGCATTTCCGATTTGGCTCGCAAATGATAGTTTTTTATTTAATTCACTAATTGTAGACTGGATTTCTTCCATAGTCTTCTCTTTTAGCGTTTCTAATAATGGGTGTTCGGCCCCAGGCCCTGGTTGTTCAATCATAAAAAAACTCCTACATGTAGTATATAACATGTAGAAGCCTTTGTCAAGTAATTTTATCCGAAAGCTACGCCATTAGCACCAATGCAATACCATTTTGAATTAACATACTGTAATGTACATCCATCACCAATATCATCAAAAGTAATAATACCTGTACCAGATGCTTTCCATCCAGCATTAGTAACCGTAATTACCATATTACCACTATCACCAGCCATCATAAAGGTTTTAATTTGTCCATTTGTGCCAGCCGCTAATGTTGCGGTTTCTCCTGCGGCAGTTGTGAAAAAACTAGCCGTTGTTGTGAGCGAAGCCGCACCAGAGGCCGCTAAATCTTCACTTGATGCCAATAATATTGGATTAGTATATGTTGCTCTTGGTCTTGTAAGTTCTTCTACATGAACGGTTGTACCACCGTCTGATGTTGTGAATTCAAAAATGTATGTACCCGTAGCGGCAAAAGTAATAACCTGTCCTGATATACCTTGTATACCACCTGTGCCTTGTGAAACAACACTAGGTAAGGTTAATGTATGTGCTACACTACCAACTGTTACAGCAAGCCTTAACCACGCATGATTGGCCGTTGCTGGAAGGTTTGAAAAAGCTAAAGTAACTGAACCGGTTGTAGTTAATGTATGGTAATGCCCTGAATTATAATTAAGAGTATTAGCACCAGTTACACTACCTAAAGCGTTTACAGTTTCTCTAAAGCCTTGAATTTTAGCATCAGCAACTATAGCACCATCAAAATCATTATCTAATGTAGTACCAGTTAATGCTGATTTTAAAATTACCTTACTCTGCAAATCGCCAAGTTCGGTTTGAGCTTCTGTAAAATTAGTTTTAATATTCGTGAAATTATCACGAAATCCTTGTGAATCGTTATCTTGACCTGCTACCGGGTATGTAGTGTCGATATTATTTGGGTTTATATTTGAAGCCATTTAAATTAATCCTGTTCTTTAATATATTTATCCTATAATGTTATATAGTCCGTATTTCCTCTAATAGTATGTTTCGGATATAACACATATGAATCTTTACTATCATCATTTGTTCTTGTGTCTTTATTATTAATAAATCTACAAGATCCACCATCAAAATTGGTTGCTTCATCAGTTAAACTTAATTGTAAGAAAGTCCATTCCACATAAAATTGCCCATTTCTTACAAATTCTGGAAAGAATAATAATGATGCACCATACTTTGTACCATCTTGTATTTCTACATAATCACCATCAGATGTTAATGTTGATAGTGCTAATGAAATTCTATTAGTTGTCGCATCTACTGTGATTGTATATATTGCCATTCGCTCGTTATAAGTAGTTGATGAATCTTCACGTATTTGATCTGGTCCTGGAATAAGTTCAGACGAACTATCAAATAAGTATTCTCTAGTAAATGCTTCATCGTAAGACGGTGTTGAGCCATCATCTCCACCATAACTATTATGATTTTGGAATAATATAGTTTTTCCTGTCATTGTTGTTGCATTAGTGATAGTATTAGTTCCATCAAAACCACCTAATGCGGTTACTTCAGCTAAAGTTGCATTATGAATATCTGCAAAACCTAATTCTGTTGCAAAATCTACATTGCCGACAAATGTTTTATTATGATTACTAAATTTGTCAAATGTACTCATATCACCACTAAGCCATTTTAATGTTGAGGTATCCCAAAATTCTGTATGAGAATTATCAAGCGTATAACGATCCGCATAAAAATCTATAGTGTTTAATTTTCCAGTAAATTTTGTATCAATATTATATTTTAATTCAGCACCTTTACCTGGAGGGGTATATGCAATTACCCATGCTGGAGTAAATCCAAGAACCTGTCCATCAGTTTGTTTTGATTTCATCCAATCTGGTAATATTTTAGCAAATTGACCCATTTTGTCAATAACTCTTGTTCTCATGTTTTCTAATGAATTAGGATAAACAGTATCAATTTCAGAAAGATCTATAGTAATTGAAGACCCATCATCATCATCTGCTAATCCTACATCTGCTAATATAGTTGTATTATCTGCAAGAACAGCAACAGAGTCTGTAGTTTCTGTTACATCTCTTTCAAAACTAATATCACAAGTTAAACCTGTTGTATCAGCAGTAGTAACAGTACTTGATGCTCGTTTTGCCGCGTCAATACTTGGTTCTTGAAGGAAATCTTCTAAGAAAGGAGTACGAATAACACTTAATCCAATACTTTCACCATCACTATTAACTAAATCGTCCTTTATTTCAGCATAAACAACTTCGTATATTACATTATTACTGGAATCTAATGCCTGTGCCACTTTAACCGAACCTACTATTAATTTTTTATGATAATGATTATATTGCATTGCTGTAACATAGTCAGCAAGTCCTCTAACTTTAATACCATATGCGTGATCATATGTAATATCTTCACTAACTCCAAAATTTGGATCATCAGGACGATATATTAAATCATCTTGGAAAATATCGTTATTATCAATTAACTGTAATAAAAGATCTCTATCTGTTTGATCTGGCATACATTTAACATAAACTCTTTGATATGGTTCTTTATATGTTAATTCTACATATAAAGTAAATTCTTTAAATACTGAGATTAACGCATCATTATTATATGCATTAACTGTAAATGTATATGTTCTATCAAATATTGTTGGATCAATATTACGTCTTGTAGCAATTTCTTCATCAAACGTAGTTGTTCCGGTATCAACTTCAAACATTTGGAAACTACATTGACCTACAATATTACCGCTACCCATTAATTCTAAACCTTGTGGTAATTTATTATTACCACTTACTGTATCCGGCATACCATTTACATTAGAACCAGTTGGGCTAATTGATGCTATTTTATATTGTAACTCTGCACCAGATGCTGTTATGGCTTCTATAGTCATTCGACTAATATCACCGTTATTAATATTAGGCAATGTTGCACCTGTTATCCAAGTAATTTCGCTATCAATACCTCCTATTACTGTCATAGTATAAAAAGTAAGAGGACTGCTAACTTCTCCAAGTTCTTCAGATGAATCTTCACGTACACCAGATTGTTTTTTAACCACAATGCCAAATGTATATACTGTCTCTGTTAACCCGGCTGCGGGTATAATGCCATATAAATATCCTGTATCTTGATCTAATACTAGACCAGGTGGCAAGTCTAAACTTATTCTATCAAATCCAACACCAGTAGCGTCAAATCCAATACCATCAGCGTCAAATGATGTTGCCGCACCACTAGTTAATGCAAATTCAAAAGGATCACCATCTGCATCAAAGCCTTCAAACTGAAATGCAAAATAATTATCATGTCTGTATGTTCCAATATCACCAGCTGGTGTTGTTAAAACTGGTGTTCTTGCTGTATGTGTATCTGCGGTTATATCTGTTTCGTCAGCTAATATGTCCGCTGAATCAGCTGTAAGATCATCTTTACTGAATACAAACATAGTAAATTCTTGTATAGCTGTGAATCTTCCATCAGATGCTTCAATTGTAAATTGAAAATTCTTACTTGAACCTTTACTGCTGAAATCCATTGGAAATTCGTCAAATTTTACTCCAGTAACATCAAAGCCTGCAGTAGCATCACCAGGTAGGTCATCACTAGGTAAAATAACTCCACTTAAAAGACCAGTAGTAGATAAAGTAACGCCAGGCGGCAATGTTCCGGTTAATAAACTAAATTCTACAACACTACTAGGATCGGAGTCTGTTACTTCTAATTGATATGATATGTTTTCACCATCATAATGATTTCCAACATCATCAGATGTAGTTACCCATACAGGTGCATCTGCTCCTGTTATTGTTATATTAAATGTTCTATCGGCAACTCGATTTTGAGAACCATTTAGTTCGTTATATGCTCTAACTGTAAATTCTGATTTTGTATTATCATCAACTTCTTGGGGTACACCTTGCACACTTAAAGAACCACCCGGAACACCTGCAAGAACGCCTTGTGTAGTAACTTGTACACCCGATGGTAAGGAACCAGCAATAACTTTAAATTTAAGATCAGCGTCGGTTTGAGTAACGTCATCAATTGCTTCTAAAGTTAATTGATAAAATTCATTTTCTGGTACTGTACCAAGATCGCCGGCTGTAGTAACCCAGATTGGTTTTGCTGTTGAATCTGCCATATACGTATTTATCTATTTCGGTTATTAGATAAAATATGGACTAATGATTATCGCCGTACACTCTTATACTGGATAAAATTTCTGTAAAATCTTTTAAATGTAATGAATTAGGACCATCACTTGGAGCATTATCAGGGTCTGGATGTATTTCTACAAATATTCCATCAATACCTTGAGCACATACAGCCCTAACTAAACCCCGTACATATTGTCTATTACCGCCGGAACTGGCTCCAAAGCCTCCAGGTTTTTGTACAGAATGGGTTGCATCAAATATAATAGGAACATCAAAATTTGAACGCATGTATTGTATACCTGTAAAATCTACAACCAAATTATTATACCCAAAACTACTACCACGTTCTGTAATCCAAACATCTTCTGTACCTGTTTTAGATAATATTCCGCCAACGTCCCACGGTGCTAAGAATTGCCCTTTTTTGACATTTATTATACAATGACTATCTGATACGGCTTGTATTAAATCTGTTTGTCTACAAAGAAATGCTGGAATTTGTATAACATCTGCAACATCAGCAACTTCGTTAACCTGACATGTTTCATGTACATCTGTAAGAATCGATACACCAAATGTTTCTCTAATTTCTTCAAGTATACGTAAACCTTCTTCTAATCCTGATCCGCGTATTCCATCAACACTAGTTCTGTTTGCTTTATCAAAACTTGATTTAAAAATTAAATCCTGATTATATATATCGGCGTCGTTCACCAGTGTTTCAGCCGTGCGAATCATCATATCACGATCTTCAATTTGACAAGGGCCAGCTATTAAATACATAGTTTATCCAGGGGCAAAAGAACTTCCACAACCGCATGACGTTTGGGCATTAGGGTTTTTAATAACAAATTGGGCACCTCTTAATTCTTCTACATAATCTATTTCAGCACCATCTAGGTATTGTCCACTTGTAGCATCAATCAAGAGTTGAGTATCACCAGCCTCTATGCTCCAATCACTACTACCAATTTCTGTGTCAAAGGTAAATCCATATTGCATCCCTGAACAACCGCCACCTTCTATAAACACACGAAGGTAAACGGTTTCTTCCTCTTCGTTTGCTAATTCATTAATTTTTTTAATTGCATTATCTGTTAATTGTATATTCATCTTTTCAATTTCCCTAAATTTTTTATAAGCTCATCACGCATCGGATCTGATTCCCAGCCTAAATTTTGTATTTCTGAAGGGCGAGCTATCTTTTTACTGTGCCTATTATACCATTCTCTAAATGGTAATTCAATATGCATACTTAATGTACTATTATACCACCATCCTAAAGAAACGTCAATCTCTTTTTTAATATCATTGTTATAATTTTTTAAAAATTCATATAAAAAGTCTGGATCTAACATTAAATGAAAGAGATTAATATCAAAACTTATAATTTTAATACAAGTATCTTGCACTATATTGTCATCATTGTCTATAATTGTATCATACTGATCTTTTCCTTTCATACTCATTTTTAAATCTATGTGTTCTTTATCAGTTACCACACTAGATATATTAATATTATGAATTCCAGTATCTAATTCTTTATTATAATATTTAGTATTATCTATTTCTATTATAAATTGAGGTCTTGTATTTACATATTCGCATTCGACCTGTAAATTAATTTCTATTGTTTTCTCAGAAATTAATTCAACCCAGAAATCATCAAAATTCTTATAGGCCTCTTGGGCATTATTAAATTTGCTTTGCATAAAAATCATTAATCATTTTTTCTTGGGTAATAATCGTAGAATTTAATCGCATAAAAACGTGATAGCCCGCATCTTTCATATATGGTAAATTTA